>ERZ795050.561-NODE-561-length-57305-cov-26.481659_pt1 | contig 57305 bp, 48 predicted proteins | sample MGYA00375134_ERZ795050 | MGnify/ENA primary metagenome ERZ795050 (study PRJEB30179, sample SAMN05720221) | activated sludge metagenome | isolation source: Anaerobic digester | place: Japan | collected 2015-05-26 ... | reverse complement strand
GGGAGGCCATTGCTGCCCCGGCGTTTTTCTTTATCCTTACAAGGCCGCAACGAATTTCCGTTATCTGTTTCTGATTTTCCCCTTAACCGCGGTCCTGAGGCGGCCGATAAAAAAGGGGACATAGGGTCTATCGGAAGACAAGTTTCATCATGGAAAATTGTAAATACGGCACAACATCCGGCTTGGCCGGCGGGCGAGGGTTCTCGATGGTGGAACTGCTGATTGTGGTTGCGATCATCGGCATCCTGGCCGCCATTGTCATCCCCGAGTTTCAAAGCCACTCCCAGCAGGCCAAAGAAGCCGTCGCCAAAGAAAACCTCCGCATACTCCGGGAAGCCATCGAACGGTATGCCCTCGACCACAACGGCGTCCCTCCGGGATATCTCGGAGGGACGTTCACTGATTCGACCGGCATTCTCGTACAACTTACATTTTGCACAAATAGTACAGGGGACTCGATCGGCTCGAAAACTAAATCCGGTTCCTATATTTATGGACCTTACCTCAGTGAATTACCCGAGAATCCGTTTAATAGCAAATCCACATTCCAGGTTATCAGCGATACAACGGATATGCCGCCTTCGGCATCGGGAGATTACGGCTGGATTTATAAACCGAAAACAAAAACGTGTCGTCTGGACTGGCCCGGTACAGATACACAAGGTCGGGCGTATTACGAATACTAATCCATTTTTACAAAAACATACTTTTGCACTGAAGTATCTTCAGGAAGATTTGCTGCTGCTCCCAAAAGTGTAAGTGTCGCATACCACTTTCCGTTTTTCAAGTCGACAGGCCCTTGGAATACCTCTTTCATAGAACCGGAAATAGTACCGCCTGGCACTTCAATCACAAACTGATCATAAACTATTGAGATTTCAAGAAAGCTGTTCTCAGAATTATACGAGACATTTACAGGACCAAGAATTAAGTAAAGCATAGAATCTTTTGTTCGGCCTTCTTGCCGAGTACCGCCCTCACGAACATCAATGCGCAAGCCCCCGTCATTGGAAAACTGGAGCAGTTCACCCTTGTCGCTGATGATGAAACCTCGATAGCTGTTCTCGGCCTTCCAGTAGCCCGCGATTGGGCTGTAATCCGTTATATTGGGGTTTTGCCGAGCGGTCGGTTGACAACCGGCAGCAACGATCATAAGCAGCACAAGCAAACACTTTAAAGGTTTCATGTGGCCTCTCCATTCGATTATCCATGTTTTACCACACACACGCAAAATAATACCTATAGGGACTTCTGCTGTACAGACAAAAAAAGCCCTCTCTTTGTCAGAGAGGGCTTTTCGTGTGTTCACAACGCGTTCGTTAAACGCTTCTGGTTCTTGTGTCAAACCTTCGGCTTATTTGCGGCGACGCAGAAACAGGCCGCCCAGACCCAGCAGAGTTAGTGACATCGGTTCAGGGATAACAACACTTTGTATCAAACCTTTTGGCAAACTTACGTCCCCAATCTGTACTGCTGAAGCATTATACAGATTGACTGTGTAAGGAATACTAGTTGGCATATAAGAAATAGCCAAGATAGTATCCATTTCAGCTAATCCGTTAAAGCCGATCGCGGGGAATGCACCAGCTGTTATACGAATATCGCCTTCTGTCCTAGAAACAATAGCCGGTTTTGTCAGCCAATTTCCTTTTGCACCTAATACCGCATCACCCACCAAAGCCCCTGGAACAATCTCTACTCGTAGGTCATAGCCTACCATTGTACCATCTGCCGGATCAAAGACCACCATAATTGATTTAGCTGCGGGGTCAACGTTCAAACTCAAACCAGCCGTAGCCATCGGTACTAATCCAAGAACCAGAATCAACGTTAGCAACTTCTTCATCATCGACGTTCTCCTTACAATTGTTCGAACAATCATTTAACTTCCCGCGTGTGAAGTGTGTGTCAAAAGATTAGAGTAGATTTAACTTCCTGTAGGCACACATCCTGCATCGCAACCATGAGCAGGTGGCCAATGGTTGATAAGAATTTGTAAATCACCAAAAGTAATAGCCCCATCTTGATTGAAATCTACACATTCATTGTACGGAGCTGGCGGCCAAGCACCAATCAAAGGTTGTAAATCGCCGAAAGTAATCGCACAATCACCATTACTATCACCATTTACAAAGCAGGGATAGTTCCAGCAAGCCGGACCGCCCGGAGCAATGTTCCCACAAGCGCTGTCGCTGACGGTTCCGAGGTTGTCGCCGACGATTCCGCCGCGGAGGGCATCGGCTTCGACGCAGACCTGGGCGCTGCCGCTGATATTGCTCAGCTTAATCTTGGCCAGTACACCGCCGGCTGTTACGCCACCCTGGCTGCCGGAGTTGTCGAGGGCACCCAGACTGATGGAGAATGTGGTGGCAGGCAGTGCCGCCAGCACGCCGGCCGCATCCGGATCGGCCAGGGCATGGGCACCGGTCCCGGGCAGGTCTGTCTCATCACCCAGCGTGCCGAGGAAACCGGTATTGCTGTAGTAATAATCAATGTAGGCATTGAACGCAGGCATGACATCCGTCACGTCCGCAATGGCAGCCAGTTCGGCACCGGTGATGGTGACCTTCAGGGCCAGTCCGCGCACCACGGCATCGCCGCTGATTGCCAGGTTTAGTTGGGCAACGCCATCGCCTGCATCATCGACGGTCACGGCCACATCGGCCAGTGCCGGCATAGCGAGGGCAATCGCCAGCAAAATCGGGAGTACTTTTCGCATTGCTGCACCTTCCTTTCTCTTTTTCTTTTCCCTATTCATCACCCTTAAAGGCCACGCGCCTCAAAGGTTCTCTCTCTTGCACTGAAACTTTCTTCCCCCAGATAAACGGAATGATGAAAACATGCGGTCTTTCATCACCCTTCCTCACCTGCATATAACCATTCCACTTAAGAACCTCATTATCAACGCTGATAGTACAAAAAAATCAATTTCAGGTCAAGAGAAAATTTTCAGAAAAGCAAAAAATTCCCATAAGTGCCCTTTTTTCAATATTGGGAAACAGGGTTGTTTGGGGATTGGCAATATTCTTAATTTGGGGAAGGCGAGGGATTTTCAGGCGGGTTCTGGGATTTCGGACAAAAAGATTCCTTTTCCGCCCCCCGCTTAGGACGATATAATAAGAAACTCGAACCAAAGCATTAAAAAACCGATAGAGTACTCGTGCACGGCAATATTTTTACAGGTCGGCTTGTTTTTACGCGGCTTTTTCTGTTTGCGGCGGCCTTTCTGCTGACGGCTGTCGGCGTTGCCGTCATTTATTCCGTCGGCCACCCCGCCCCTCTGGAGCCGCAGGGTGCCTCGGTCGCTGCTGAAAGCGAGCAAAGCGGAGATACTCTATCCGAAAGTTTCACCGAAGATCCCCCCGCCCCGGCAAAACAGCCGAATAAGTTTGCTTCTCTCTGGAAGAAGCAGGTCCTTTATGTCCTGATTGGACTGGCGGGGATGCTTGCCGTTACGCTGATCGGCTATCAGCGGCTGGGGCCGATTTCCTACGGGCTGTATGCGGCGGTGCTGGTGATGCTGGCTGTGCTGCTGCTGGATATGGTGGTGGATATTCCCTTTGTGCCCTACCGCGAGGGGCGCGCGCGGCGATGGATTGAGATTTCGTTCGGCTCGACAACTCTTCTGCAGATTCAGCCGTCGGAGTTTTGCAAGATTGCCTATATTCTCGCGCTGGCCTATTATCTTCGGTATCGGAAGAATTATCGGCGGCTGCTTGGGCTGATCGGGCCTTTTGCGATTACGTTTCTGGCGATGTTTTTAATCCTGCTGGAGCCGGACCTGGGGACGGTAATCCTGATGATGCCTATCCTGTTTGCGATGCTTTTTGCGGCCGGGGCCAAGGGCTGGCATCTGTTGCTGATTATCGGACTGGCGGTGCTTACAAGCCCCCTTCTGTGGATGTCGATGCGGGACTATCAGCGGATGCGGATTTCGAGTCTGGTGCTGCAAAACCAGAAAATCCGGACAATGGCCCGCCATCACCCGACGCTGGCGCGGATTCTTGTGGGCCGGCCGGAGCGGCTGTACAACTGGAAAGAAGGCGGCGGCTATCAACTTTTGCAGGCCAAACAGGCCATCGCCGCCGGGGGGGTTACCGGCTACGGGTTTGCGAGAGGGCCTTATGTGCAGGATGACTTTTTCTTTCTGCCTGATAAGCATAACGATTTTATCTTTGCGATGGTTGCGCACCAGTTCGGGCTGGCGGGGTGTGCGGCGGTGATTCTGCTGTACGGGGTCATCATTGCGGCGGGGATGGAGATTGCCTGGCGCAACACCGACCCCTTCGGGCGGCTGGTGGCCGTGGGGATTACGACGATGTTTGCGGTGCAGGTGTTTTTCAATATAGCGATGGCCGTCGGGCTGATGCCTATTACGGGGCTGACGCTTCCGTTTATCAGTTACGGCGGCTCGAGTCTGCTGACGAGTTTTATCGGGCTGGGGCTGCTCAACAGTATCGGGCAGGATCGGCCCTTCTCCGTGGCCCGCAAACCCTTTGAGTTCCTGCCGGAGGAACCGTAAGGGGCCGGCTCAGCGGCCGCCGAATACCGGCCGGATATGCCGCTCGAGCAGATTGGCCGTAACGTGGGGGGCGATTTGGTCTTCAAACTGCTCGAGGGCGTCGGTAAACCGCCTGCCCATTTGTGCGGCCGCCTTGTAGCCGACGTGCAGCAATTGGCGGAAATGGGGGTTGTAGCGGGGACAGGCCGGGTCGTGTCGGAGGGCGGCGGCAAACTGCGGACCGTCCCATCGGTTTACTTCGTCGATGGGGGGCAGTTCGGCCGGGTCAATATCAATCACCGTCGCATAGGGAGCACAAAACTCCTGGCGATTTTCGAAGGCCTTGGCATAGACTTCTTTGGCGATTTGCAGGCCATGGCCGCCCGCTTCGGCAAGGCCGATGAGTTCCTCCAGCCAGGTGGTGCCGGCTGTTTTGAGGTGAAGCCCCGCGCCGAAACGGCGGATGGCCCTGCGGATGGGAGGATAAATGGAAAACTTGTCGCTGCCGGAATGCACCGAGAGTTTCAGATTGGCCGGCAAGCCGAACTCCTTGACGGCAAAGGCAATTACCGCCAAATCTTCATTAAATTCCTTCTCAAACTGCTCCAGATTTCCGACGTAATCTACCCCTTTGTTGAATCGGCCGGTGAATTTGGGGGCGATGGTCTGGGCGGGGATGCCCTCGCGGGCGACGGCCGCCAGAATCAGCAGCAGTTCTACAGGGGTTTGCGGCTGGTCGGTTTCATCCATCGACACTTCGGTGATAAATTGTCCTTCGCCTTTTCGGGAAACCAGATAGCGGTATATCTCGCCCGCCTTCTGCACGGCCAGGAGATATTTGGCGGCGGCGGCCTGGAGGGTTTTTTCACTAATGACGATGGGCCGTTCGATGCCGGCAATCTTCAGCGTGCCGAGAAAATCACGGCAGGAGCGGATAAAGGCCTCGGCGGCGTCCGGGGATGCCGGGCGGCCGATTTCTTCGGCGACGTCCAGCGTGAAAAAATCGCTGCATGCGATAAAGGGTTCGACGTTTTTGAAATTGATATGGTCGGCATCCACATAATAACCGGCGTTCCAGCCGAGGGCGGCGACGGCCTCATCCGCCTCGGTGCGGACGTCCGAGGGTTTGGTGCCGATGATGGAATGCTCGCGAAATGATTTGTTCCAGACCGGTACGACCTCTATTCCTTCGGCGCGGGCCTGAAGCATTGCCTGAAGCTGGGCGCGGCCCTGATGCCCGAACCGGTCTCCGATGCCCATGGAATAACTTTCCAGTGTTTTTGCCTTCATTGCCGCTCTCCTGCGTGTTTGCAGATCTGTGATTGTACTATTTCAAGACGGCAATGATTGTGGAGGAAAAAGAATCGTCTGGCAAGGGTTTATTTCCTGCCGAGGGAAAAATTACTCGAAGAAATCAGGATAATGAATCTCGACGTTCTCGCGGTAGTCGTCGGAGGGGGGCTTGATTTTGCGGGTGAGCCAGTAGATGCGGACGGCATAGATGATGGCCGAAAAACCAGCCATAAAAAACACGGCCGCCGCCAGAAAGGCAAACAAATCCTTCAGAATAAACACCAGCAGGCCGAATCCAATCAGCAGCAGTCCTACCAGCAAGGCGCCGGCGGCCATTGCCCGTCCGGTATCACGAAGCGGATCAGTAGAAAAGAAAAAGCGAATCATTTTTTTCCCTTCCTGAAAAAAAACGGGCCCCTGTGCGGGGCCCATTTGGTTTAGTACATTCCGCCGCCGTGCGGCATTGCAGGCGTTTCCTTCTTTTCAGGAATCTCGCTGACAACTGCATCGGTCATCAGCAGGAGCGAGGCAATCGAAGCGCCGTTCTGCAGAGCCGTACGCTCGACCTTGGTCGGCACGATGACGCCGAACTTAATCATATCGCCGTATTCCTTGCGAATGGCGTCGTAGCCGAAGTTTTTGTCTTTGGACTCAAGCACTTTCTGCGCGACAATCGAGCCGTCCAGCCCGGCATTGATGGCAATCTGCTTGATGGGAGCGACCACCGCCCGACGGACGATATCGACACCGATGGACTCATCGCCGACACATTCGATTTTTGAGAGTGCATGCAGGCACTTCAGCATCGAGACGCCTCCGCCCGGCAGAATCCCTTCTTCCACCGCGGCCCGGCAGGCATGCAGGGCATCTTCTACGCGGGCCTTCTTTTCCTTCATCTCGGCCTCGGTTGCCGCGCCTACATTAATCTGGGCGACACCGCCGGCCAGTTTGGCCAGCCGTTCCTGCAATTTTTCGATATCGTACTCGCTGGTGGAGTCCTCTATTTCTTTCTTAATCTGCTCAATCCGCGCTTTGATATCCTCAGTCTTGCCGGCCCCTTCCACAATGGTGGTGGTGTCCTTGTCTACAGTGACTCGTTTGGCCTGACCAAGCTGGCTGAGCGATACATTCTCCAGTTGAATCCCTAAATCCTCGAACAGGGCCGTTGCACCGGTCAGGATGGCGATATCCTGCAGCATGGCCTTGCGGCGATCGCCGAAGCCGGGGGCCTTCACTGCACAGACCTGCAGCACACCGCGAAGCTTGTTGACCACCAGCGTAGCGAGGGCTTCGCCTTCGACATCTTCGGCAATAATCAGCAGCGGACGGCCCTGCTTGGCTACTTTTTCAAGAATTGGCACCAGCGATTTGACAGCGCTGATTTTCTTTTCATGAATCAGAATATAGGGCTTCTCGAGGACGCAGGTCCGCTCTTCGGGATTGGTGATAAAGTGCGGGCTCAGATAGCCCTTGTCAAACTGCATTCCTTCGAGCAGTTCGACGGTTGTTTCGAGCGACTGGCCTTCCTCTACGGTAATCACGCCGTCCTTGCCGACTTTCTCCATTGCTTCGGCCAGGGTCTTGCCGATTTGGGCATCATGATTGGCCGAGCAGGTCGCCACTTGTTCAATCTGCTTGCCCGTCTCAACAGGAATGGACATCTTGCGGAGCTCTTCCACGAGGGCATCGACTGCTTTGTCAATGCCGCGTTTGACCTGCATGGGGTTGGCACCGGCCGTGATGTTTTTGAGTCCTTCTTCGAAAATGGCTTCTGCCAAAATGGTGGCTGTGGTGGTTCCATCGCCTGCCACACTGGAGGTTTTGGAAGCCGCCTCTTTGACCATTTGGGCACCGAGGTTTTCATACGGGTCTTCCAGCTCGATTTCCTTGGCGACTGTTACGCCGTCTTTGGTTACGGTCGGCGTCCCGAACGATTTTTCGAGTATTACATTGCGGCCGCACGGGCCCAGCGTAATTTTAACAGCACGAGCCAGCTTCCGAATCCCCTCTCGGATAGCCGCACGTGCTTCTGCATCGTATGCTATTTTTTTGGCTGCCATAAGTTCCTTTCTCCTGTGTCTTCTGGGTTCTCCATTGCTCGCTTACGGTTCGATGATGGCCATAATATCCGACTCGTCCAGAATCAGATATTCTTTGCCGTCAATTTTGATTTCAGTGCCAGCATAGCTGTTAAAGAGTACTTCCTGCCCCTTCTTGACCGACATTTCCGCTCGCGTGCCGTCATCCAAAAGTTTGCCTTCTCCGACAGCAATCACCTTTCCTCTTCTTGGTTTTTCCTTGGCCGTATCGGGCAGCACAATACCGCCGGCTGTCTTGTTTTCTGCTTCCACTCGCTGAACAAGTACTTTGTCCGCTAAGGGCCGAATCTTCATAGCCGTCGACTCCTTTTTCCCAAAAAATTTCTTTTCTCTATTTTAACGCCACAAGGTCTCTTCCAAGAAACCCATTTACGAAGGGAGCATTTGAGCAAAAAATGTACCAAATACAAGAAAGATATTCTGAAAAATACCCATCTCTTTTTAATAAAGTAAGTTATAAATCAATTTTCAGCGGGCTTGTTCCCTGACAAAATTACAGGCCCGACCTTTTGTTCACCGAAAAAATCCTGCCACCCTGACAGGCAAATCATATAAGGAACATACTCTATCTGAAAATGCAAATTTATTTCTAAAAATAACATTGGGTTTTTTGATTGACTTCGAAGAATAGCATAATTAAACTCTCGCCGTTTTTTGTGGGTATATTAAAAACTTCATCGAGAGGCAGAAAAAAATGACACCCATCGCTGCAATTGTCAGGGAAAAACTGGATTCCGCAAGCCGTCGGCTGCTCGAGGAAATCCGCAATCCAGCCCTCTATGCTTTTATTGAAGAGGCGGTCAATCTCACCGAACCGGACAAAATCCGCGTTTTCAGTGACAGTTCCAAAGACATTGCCAAGATTCGCCGGCTGGCTCTCAACGGAGGCGGTGAACATCCTCTCAAAATGGAAGGTCACACCTATCACTTTGATGGTCCGAATGACCAGGGACGAGATCCCTTCAGCACCCGTTACCTTTTGCCCAAAGATATGGACCTTGGTGCGAGCTTGAACTCAATTGACCGTACCGAAGGGCTCGGCGAGGTAAAGGGCTTTCTGAAGGGCTCGATGAGAGGCAAGACGATGCTCATTTGCTTCTGGTGCCTTGGCCCGCTTCATTCTGATTTTTCTATCCCTTGTGTTCAGATTACGGATTCTCCTTATGTAGCCCACAGCGAAAGCATTCTGTGCCGTCCGGGCTGCGAACTGTTCAAAAAACTTCCTGAGGATGCTGATTTCTTCCGTTTTCTCCATTCGGAGGGTGAAACCGATGAAAACGGCTGCAGTATTCACTGGCAGAAACGGAGGGTATATATCGACTTAATCGAAAATACCGTCTATTCTGTCAATACTCAGTATGCCGGCAACACGGTGGGGATGAAAAAATTGGCTCTTCGGCTGGCGATTCAGAAAGCCAGCAGAGAGGGCTGGCTGGCCGAGCATATGTTCATTATGGGTGTCAAGGGTCCCCAGCGCCGAACCACTTACTTTGTCGGCGCATTCCCTTCGGCCTGTGGGAAAACTTCGACGGCGATGCTCCCCGGACAAACAATTATTGGCGACGATATTGCCTATTTCCGCAAACGCAAGGGCAAGATGTATTGTGCCAATGTGGAACAGGGTATCTTCGGGATTATTTGCGATGTCAATCCGGTTGATGACCCCGTGATTTATAAGGCCCTGGTCAGCCCGGGTGAAGTAATCTTTTCTAATGTTTTAGTTGCGGATGGAAAACCGTATTGGGAAGGCATGGGCTGCGAGCTTCCGGAACGAGGCATTAACTTTCAGGGGGAATGGTACAAAGGCAAAAAGGACGCCGAAGGGAAAGAAATCCCGCCTTCCCACAAAAATGCCCGCTATACAATCCGCCTATCGGCGCTGGATAATCTGGATCCGCAGGCAGAAAACCCGGAGGGGGTCCTGGTTGGCGGGATCATTTACGGCGGACGCGACAGCAATACTCTCGTTCCCATTGAACAGGCCTTTAACTGGGTCGAAGGGATTATCACCAAAGGTGCCTCTATCGAATCAGAAACCACTGCTGCGACTATTGGTCAGGCCGGTGTCCCGAAATTTAATATTATGGCCAATCAGGATTTTGTGTCTATTCCTTTAGGCCGGTATATTCAGAATAATTTGGATTTTGCCAATGAGGTAGAGAATCCGCCTCCCATTTTTTCTGTAAACTATTTCTTGCGAGATGAAAATCACCAATTTCTGACCGGCAAGCTTGACAAAATGGTCTGGCTGCTCTGGGCCGAGCGTCGAGTTCACGGTGAGGTCCAGGCCCTTAAGACCCCCACCGGCTGGATTCCCCGATATGAAGACTTAGCCCCTCTCTTCAAAGAAAAACTCAACAAAGTTTACACAAAAGAAGCGTATGAAAAGCAGTTTATGGTTCGTGTGGATAAACTCATTGAGAAATTTGACCGGGTTGAAAAAATCTACCGCCAGAAAGTGCCGGATACCCCGCAGATTGTTTATGATACTTTTAAGGCCGTCCAGCAGCGTCTCCAAGAGGCCCGACGTCAGTACGGTTCGTTCATAAGTCCATTCAAACTGACGTCATAAAATCCAGACTTGGAAAATTCAAAGCCGCAGAGACTCTGCGGCTTTTTTATTTTATTCTGTCTGTGCAGAGTTTCCTTGCGTCCTGATTCAAAAGAACCGGGCTGGATGTTTCGCCGCCGCTACCATTTAATGCGAAGGCCGCGGTCTCTGGCGTCTGCCGCCCATTTTTTAATCTGGTCGAGCGCTAGCTGAAGCTCGAGTGTACTATCCACGAGGTTTTCATAAAGCCGGTCATCTTTTATCAGTCGGCCGGCGGTGCCTTGTCCGGCGTTAATCTGGGCAAAAACATGTCCAAACTCAGAAAATGCCGTGTCCAAATTGTCCGCAATCCGAACGAGCTGCTCACTACCCACATCGGTAAATTGCTGAAGTGATTTTAGAGTCTCTGTTGCCTGAGCAGTGGCCTCGCTGACCGCCGCAAGGGTCTTGCGGATATTATCCTGGTTGTCTTTGTCCCCGATAATCTGGTTCGCATTCGTTGCCAGAGCCGTAATCACATCCACCAAATCTTCCAGTTTCTTTTGAACCTCCGGCGGAAAAAATTCGCTGGTCGAACCTGTTGTTCCAGAAAGGACCATCTGACTCATCAGATAAACCGAACGCGGATTGTCCGGATATTTGGGAACCAGCGGCTTTTTGGGGTCCCACGTAAACTCGATATAGCTGCTGCCCAGACCGCGGCGCATCAGTTTTACATCCACATTCCATGGAATATCCCGATATCGCTCCTCAATCAGGCATACTACTCTTATTCGATGACCGAGAGGTTTTCCATCCGGGTCTTTTACAAGAAAGGGAGGAGAGACTTTTAAAACCCGCCCAATCTGATAACCGCAGTATTGTATCGGCGTATCGCGTCCAATCCCGGGGGCACTCTCGAACTCAATAAGCACTTCATAAGAACGCAGCTTACTGACAGCTATTGGTAAATCGCCGAAAATCATCAGCATCCAGAATAAGGCACACAGCCCCGCTAACACAAACGTGCCTACAATCATATTTCGGCGACGCTGCTGAGTTGCAAAATCCGTCATTTCACAGGTCCTTTCCCCTGGTTCTTTCGTTTTTCCAAAAACACTTCACGAATATCCCGCAGGGTATATCCGGTCTCATTCATTTTTCGAATCAAACGAATCTTTTCCACCGCCTTTGCATCAAATAGACGTCTGCCGGTTGCGGTTTGTTCTGTCGGCTCCAGCAAACCCACCATCAAATAATACTGAAGGGTCTGGCGAGATACACCGGCTTTTTCGGCAGCTTGACCGATGGTGAACAGCTTATTCTTCATCATCCTTGAATGCCGAAACTCCTGAGGATAATATATATACCATATCCAAAAACGCTTTTCTGGCTTCTTCAAAGGTCAGCCGCTCAATGGAGTTTTGACCTCTTCTTTTTTTCGACATTTTTGGTTTAAAAATTAAAACATAGTCAAAATCCGCGGGAATCTCATACTGGCTCAGGCGAAAAACCTCTCTCCCCAATCGCTTCAGGCGGTTTCTGTCGTGTGCCTTGCCGCACTGACGACTAACCGATACGCCAAAACGCGGTCTTTTTGCTTCATTGGGGGCCATATAAAGCTCCATGATTCCGCGGCGGGCACATAAATGCCTGCCTATTACCCGGCGGAAATCCGCTTGGCTGCGAAGACGCTGCGGTTTTCGAAATAAAAAACGTGCCAAAACAACTTCTTCCGCATCAAGATATTATTGATATTACCGTTTTTCGGCTGGGAAAAAAGCCATTTGTTCTGAGGCTGCTGACGTCTCTAATAATCCAGCGGATTCAAAACCTTGCCGTATATTGATAAAAATCCTCTTATCACCAAAAAGGCCAGCACCCCCAGCAGAATCAAATAAGCTGCTACAGGAAAGCCGCGAGCGAAGGCCTTCATTGTGTTTTCTGCCCGTTCTGCATAAAGATTGCCCAGCTGATAAGCACATTGGTCCAACTCTCCGCTTTCTTCCCCTACCAGCCAAATCTCCCGAAACTCCGGATCCACTGCAGGGGCAAAGCCGGCACTCATCGTTTCCCCCTTTTTGACATTCAAATAGGCCCCTTTGAGCCGCTGCTGGACAACCCAATTTCCGCAGTTTCGGGTAGCTTGTTCGGCGGCCTGGACGATTGGTACGCCGGCTCGATACAGCATTGCAAAAGTCCGGGCGTATCGGCTTAGAGACAGATTGATTGCCGCCTTACCCAGCAGGGGAATTGAACACACAAAGGCATCCAGCATTTTTCTGAAAAGTTCCTGGGAAGGGGTCAGATGCACAAGGGTTCCAATCACAATGGCCGGCACATAGAAAAAAGCCAGAATCCCCGCCGCAGAGTAGAAAAAGTCAGAGATGCTGCCCTCATTCATTAGCAAGGGTCTCACCAGCAGCGGAAGCGGAATCACAAGTGCCGCTGCGTGAAGGATAAAAATGGGCAGAATCATTCCGGACCAGAATGTTTTTTTCAGTTGCTGAAGGAATTGCCGCCACTGGGCCAGCTGAGCAAAGATTTCGGCTAGTTGTCCGGTCTGTTCACCGGTGCGAACCAGTTCGACCTCGAGCGGCTCAAAAAAACGTTTTTGTTGAGCCATACTGTCCGCCAGCGAGCGGCCCTGGCGCAGGTCCTGTTCGATGGATTGGACCATCCGCCTCCAGGGGCCGTGAAGCGTTTGTGCTGCTGTCGGCAAGGCCCGCAAAATCGGCACACCGGCCTCCAGCAGGGTGGACAAACTCTCATAGAAATGAATTTTCGGATCTGCCACAGGACTTCCTTTTTAAGCCGGGGTTTCTCTCTGGCGGAATCGACTACGGCTCCAGGGAACCGGCGGCATAAGACAGATTCTGAATGGTCAACATCACTCCGCTGCAGTTCTGAAGCGGGCCGGTTATCCCTTCAATCCGACGAATAATTTCATTTTCCAAACGCTGCTCGACGGCAGCCGCAATCACTCGACACACCGAGCTGCTCTCATTGCCGGCAAACTGCGCATACAGCGGAATCTTGGAGAGATATTGTCGGCTGTTCTCGCCGGTAAGCACTGCCAGCGAAGCTGCTTCCATTCCCGAAAGAGCGCTGAGAATCTGCTCAAAAATACGTTCATCCTGCACAAACACATGCAGCAGACTTTTTTGGCTGGATACCTCCAGGGGAATCTCGGCTCCTGTATATCGAATGAGCATCTGACGAAGCATCTTAGCATCTTTGGCGGCGACCATCTTTTCGACCCATTTGGGGTTCTGAATTGCCCGTGAAATAGACGAGAGAAGACGAATATGCGCATCGGCGTGGTTCTCCGGAGCAATGATAAAGACAATCAGCCGGACCTTCTGCCGATCTGCCGCTTCGAAATCCACTCCATCCGGAACTGTCACTGCTCCAATCACAAAATCCGAGATTGATTTCAGACGACAGTGCGGGATGGCTACCTGCCCGCCGAAAGCTGTTGTGCCCAGTGTCTCTCGTTCCTGAAGCGCCTCCAGAATATCTTCTTCCGAGACGTGCCGGCAAATCGGGTTTTTCTTGGCCAAAGAAGCAATTTCGCACAACGCAATGGCCTTATCTTCAAAAACCATGCCGGTCTGAATACATTCCGGTTTCAGCAGCTCTGCCAGTTTCATTTCTGTTCCCTGCTGTTGACTAAGAGTTTACTAAAACTGGTTCGGCTCATTGGTTGTTACCGGTGCGATAGTCGGTTCTTCAAATCCCCGCGCCATAGCCGCTTTGACGGCGTCCTTTTCGGCCTGCAGCAGGCCGCGCAGTTTTTCATCGGCGCTGGCCTCAAACTGCTCGATTAGTGTCAGGGCCTGACGGGCGGCCTGTTCCCGCTCTTGCGGTGTTCCCTGGGCCTGCTTCCAGGCCGTCAGCTGCGGTCGAATTGACTCAAAAAACAACTCGCTGTCATAGGGCATCTGCGGCAGATACTGGAGCCCTTTTTCGAGAATCCGCATTGTTTCCGACTGTGTCAAGAGCGGGCCGAGCTCGGCTGCTTTCTGCATTTGTTCTTTTAGAGCCGCCTCCGTCGTTTCCGCCAGTTCATATCGATCCAGTGAATCAGCCAGTTTCATCTTGGAATGAAGATTAAGCAGACGGCTGGCCGTTACATTCGCAGCAAACCGTTTTCCGGCTTCACCTCCCAGTGTTTGAGCTTCGGTCAAAGCCCGCCCAAAGGTTTCATCGGCCTGGTCGAAAGCAGCCATTGCTTTGCTGAGCCATTCGTCTTCTGCTACAGTGAGGACGGCTTCGCGCAAAATCTCTGCGGCATCGGCATCCTCGCCGGCTGCCTGAATCAGCCGCTCGATCGACATACTCATCGATAGTTCAAACTGAAGACGGCTGCCGGCCAGCCGACCAGCCAAAGACTGAAGCTGTCCTTTTCTGTAGAGCACAGCCGGCAGGGTGTTTGGTGAGCGGACCTGCTCATAGGTTTCGAGCACCTTCTCCAGAGTCGCCGAGACCTGCTCATGCTGCTGCTGATAAGACTGGATATGCCCCCGAAGTGCAGAAACCATCTGACGAAGTGTCGCCATTTCCTGCTGAATCTGTTCGGCCAGCTGCTGGTGAGCAACCCGCAACTGAGCCAGCTGGGCGGACTGCCGCAGCGCTTCCAGTTTGTTTTGGATATCTTCGACCGCCTGGGCCAATCGCTGCACCCTCGGTTCGAGCAGGGCAATCTGCCGCTCCAACATGGCAACCTGCGTGACGGCTTCCTGTTTGTCTGAGTAAAAGCCCTTTTTCTGGAGAAGAATCTCGTAGCCGGTCTTCTCCAACTCTGCCCGCTTGTCTGGTCCGGCTGTTTTGGCTTTCTGAAAATAGTCCTCCGCCTGCGCCTGCAGCAAAGAGAGCTGCTCATCGGCTGCGGCTGCCTTGGCCGCCCATTCATCTCGGCTTGCCTTCAAAGCCGCCAGTTCCTCCTGGGCCTTTGTCAGCTCGCTTCGGAGTCCCTGACCAAACGAGCCGCCGCCCTCTAAGGATTGCTGAAGCTCCTCCATTTCCTTTTCGTTGGATTCAATCAGCTGGGCAACCCTTTGCTGTTCTGCCTTAAGTTTCTCAATCCGATAAATCTGCTCGGTTATCTGCAAGAGAGAGTCCAGCGTCGGTTGTTTGGCCGCCTCCAGCTGGGCTGCCTGCCGCTGCAGATTGTCCACCTCCAAAGCACCCAGTGTCAGATACGCCGGCTCGCGCACCGTCGGAGTTCCGCTCGTAGAGAGGGCCTGCTCCAGCTGCGTACGGGCTCCTTCCAAATCGCCCTTATAAGTGAGCGTGGCTGCCGCTTCGGAAGTTTTTTGATAAATCTTCTTCTGAGTCTGATGAGCCGGGTCATCGGAACAGCCCAAAATTACCCAAACCACCGCCGTCAGTGTTGCTGCCCGAGCCAATTTGACATACTCTTTCACCGTATATCTCCTGAAAAAGCAGAGTAGTTCCCCAACCGCCCCATCCTAACGGCCTGCTTTCGCAGGTGTCAAGTTTATTTGGGGTATTTTCATTCCTGTGCCGACGAGGGCCCCTCTTTCTCGTCTTGCTGCGGTGCTGCCAGTTTCTTCTCGAAGGCCTGCCGATGCTGTAATTCCTGCCCTGCCAATACGCGAAAGAGCTGCTCGAGTTCCTCCTGCTGGACCAAATCTGCCAGAATTGTGTATAAATGCTCCGCGGAGCGCTCTTTGCGGATTGCAAGAACAATCGCCTCCTTCAATGTCACATCGGCCGGCACAGGCATGGCATCCAGATAGCCGCTTTCGGCCAGGTCTCGCAGGTCCGGCTCACGCAAGGCATAGGCATAACCCTTCAAAGCGATCAGGCGGTTTTCGTGCTCCTTTTCCTCGCTTGCCAGTTGCCGATAAAAACCTCCGACGGCTGGGTCCTGAACCTCACCAGCCAGCTTGGTATAAAACTGCTGGGCTGCCTTTTCCTGCAGGATTGCAAAATCCAGCACCTCGTCAAAACTGCGGCATTTTATCATTGTTTGGACCTCCGCCGAGTCAGCAACCACTGTTTTTCCCGTGCATAGGCCTTCAACGGCCCTTTTTATACCATATTCAGCCGCCCTGCCGCAAGATATCTTCCTTCCTTTTGTTGAGGGGGCTTGCTTTCAGGTTAAAAAACAATTTCTAAATATCCGGGCTGCTGGTACAATAAGTTAAGTTGTGCAGGTTTTATAAAAACCCCTGAAAAATCGAATATTGAAAGAACCTCGGCAATGAGAACCTTCCAGTTTATGTTTCTTGCAGGAAATGTATTCCTTTGGAGTTTTTCACTTTCGGCCCAGACAGAATCGCCGATTCAGGAAGCTACCTATGAGAAATCGGTCATTCAGTTAACGGTTGTTCAGCAGGAATACGATTATGTAAACCCGTGGAAGAAGACTCAGATGAGCCGCGGGAGTGGTTCCGGGTTTGTCATTGCCGGCAATCGAATCCTTACCAATGCTCATAACGTGAGTAATTACAGATACATAGAAGTTAAAAAGCAGAATGTTGCCAAGCGGTATCCTGCAAAAGTTGACTTTGTCGGCCACGACTGCGATCTGGCGATTGTATCCGTTTATGATCCTGCTTTTTATAACGACATGGCACCTCTTGAATTTGGTCCCCTGCCGAAGGTCAATTCCACCGTTCAAACCTGCGGTTTTCCTCTCGGAGGACAGACAGTTTCAGTGACAAAAGGAGTTGTATCTCGAATAGAAGTAGGCATTTACAGTCATACTCAGGCGGATACCCATCTTCTTGTTCAAACGGATGCAGCCATTAATCCGGGCAACTCCGGCGGGCCGGTCATTCAGGACGGCAAAGTCGTCGGGGTAGCATTTCAGGGAATTCAAATGGCTGATAATATTGGATTTATGATTCCGACACCTGTGATTGAGCATTTTCTTAAGGACATTGAAGATGGGGTATATCACGGGTTTGGCTCCTTGGGGATTCTGACCTTTGAAGGTCTTCATAATTCCGCACTCAGACAATACTTAAAGGTTCCGGAAGACCGAGAAGGCGTGGTCGTGCTCGATTTGGTCCTGAACAGCACTGGGGCGTCGGTTTTTCAGAGAAATGATGTTCTGACGAAAATCGGCGATTTTGATATTGATAATGATGGAATGATCCGAATTTACGGTCTGATGCTTGATATGTCCGAAGCGATTGAGCAAAAGCAGCTCGGTGAAACAATTGAAGTCGTTTTTTACCGAGATGGCGTCTGCAATCAGGCATCCGTCAAGATTGACCACAATGAACCGGTTCTGACTTTTCGTCGGCTATTTGATATTCAGCCCCGCTATCGATGTTTTTCTGGACTGACGTTTGTCACCTTGAATCGCAACTTTCTTGAGTCTTGGGGGCGAAACTGGATTACAGACATCCCCTTCTATCTTCGATACTTGTTTTATGACGTCCAGAATTTGAATACAAATCCGGCAAGAAAAGAGTATGTAGTGCTGTCGGATATTTTACCGGATGAATTGACGACCTATGTGGGCGGTTTTGTCCATCAACCTGTGGAGAGTGTTAACGGTCTTCCTATTTTATCCTTGGATGACCTGGATTCTGCTTTTGCAAAGGATGTGGATGGATTTTGGGTAATCCGGTTTTTGGGAAACCCTACGCCGATGATTATTGATGCGGTCAAAGCGAGACAGAAGCATCTGGAAATACTCGAAAAATACGATGTTCCCATCACCCCCCTGCCGGAGCAGTCTTTATGAAAAAACCTGCTTTAGTGATTATTGGTCTGTTTTTTATCGGACTATGCGGTTCTTGCCGACATGCGGAAAAAACTTTTCAAAATACCCACCGTGTGTTGGGAAGTTTCGAGGATTCTTTGGTTTCCATACAGATATCGAGCAGCTGGTTTGACGGTTTGCAGCCGTGGAAACGTTCTCCTTCCCAAACAAATTTCTGCTGCGGCACCGCTGTCGGCCCTGATGAAATTGCCACCATTGCCGAGCCGTTTGCCTATGCCTCCTTTGTCCAGGTCAAAACTCATCGTTCGGCAGAATATATTCCGGCCAGGATAAAGGCGATCGATTATGACCTTAATCTTTGCCTTCTTCAAATCGATAGGCAGCAACTTGTGGCCCCCCTGCTTGCTGTTCCTTTTTCAAAGGACTTCGGGAAGGGACTGGAGCTGAACGGCCGCTGGCTGTCTTCGGATGCTTTGGTCAAAACGTCGCGAGGTTTCTTGGACAGGGCGGTTGTACGCAGGTGCCCTACTTCTTATCAGAAAATCTTAACTTTTGTATTGACAAGCACTTCCAGACAAACCTCCCGAGGAGAACTTTACACGGATTCCAAAGGGAGTGCTCTCGGTATTGCTTTTGACGGCTCCGAGACAGAGGCGGTTTTGCTGCCGGGTGAGACAATTAACCTGTTTTTGACCGAAGCACGGCAAGATACAGAATATAAAGGATATGGTACACCTGGATACGAGACTTATGAGCTGGTGGATCCTGCTGTTCGCAAGTTTCTTAAAATGCCTGAAGATAGAAAAGACGGTTGCTTTGTCTCCGTGGTTTACACGAAGGGGACTGGAAGCGAAGTTTTGAAGCCCCAGGATGTGATTCTTGAAATTGACGGCAATCCGATTGATGCCTTCGGCCGCTGCAAGCACCCTGTCTATGAAGATATTTCTTATGAATATCTTATCCAGAGACATCGAGTGGGAGAGCCGATCACATTTACGGTTTTCAGGGAGGGCAAAGAACTCACACTTCAATCGACGGCATCCCGATTCGATTCGGCGGATATGCTGGTGCCCTACCAGGAATACGGCAAACAGCCGAAATATTTCATAACCGGCGGTTATATTTTTCAGAAACTTACGCTTGATTACCTGCGTCTTTGGGGTGAGAACTGGCAGGGAAAGGTGCCCCCTCATCTTTTGAATTACTATCGGAATCTGTCAATGAATCCGCCGGAAGGGCGCAAAGAGGTTGTTATCTTGAGTTTTGTTTTGCCGGCTGAAATCAATCTTGGCTATCAAAACATGGGCAGGATCGTTGTAAAGACGTTTAACGGCGTTGAAATCAAGCAGATGTCCGATATCCTTACTGCCCTGAATGCCGCTCCTGAATCCCCCTTCCATGTTGTCGAGTTTGAGATGAATTACCCGACCGTGGTTATCTCCAAAGACAATTTTGAACAGATAAACCAGATGATTTTTCAGCTTTACGGCATTCCAAATTCCTCCAATATCAATTAGCAATTAGCAGCAGGGTTTTCTGCAGAATGTTTCACGTGAAACAGGAGTGAGGTGGTTTGTAAGTTTTGTTTCACGTGAAACATTTTTTTCTGGATTTTTTATCGATTTCTTTTTAGAACTGCCGACACCATTTGTATGGGTTAAGATACTATTTTTATGGAGGAATATTTATGAGCAGCGGGAAAGCGAAAAGGCCGCATTTGGGTAGGGGGCTGGAAGCACTTTTGGGTCCGATAACAGTAGGCCCCAGCGAACAAGAGCAGGTACCAGTCGTCCGAGATGAACATAAGTATCCTCGGGACAAGGAGTTAGAGAAATCAAAATCAGAATTGCCCCTGTCTTCGATTCGTCCGAATCCGTATCAGCCCCGTCAATTTTGGGATGAAAATGAGCTGAAAGAACTGGCAGAGTCGATCCGGCAGAATGGAGTGATTCAGCCGATTCTGGTGCGTCCGGCGGGAGACGGACAATATGAAATCATTGCCGGGGAAAGACGTTTCAGGGCGGCCCAGATAGCTGGGCTGTCGGCAATACCGGTTCTGATACGTCAGGCAACGGAGGAGCAGATGCTGGAGTTGGCGCTGGTGGAAAATATTCACCGGGCCGATTTGAATCCGATTGAACGGGCTCAGGCCTACCAGAAGTACATCCAGAGTTTTTCGCTTACCCAGACAGAGGCCGCGCAGCGTCTGGGCGAAGACCGCTCGGTCGTTTCCAATTACCTTCGTTTGCTGGATTTGCCGGCGGATGTGCAGGAGATGCTGAAGGCCGGCCAGCTGAGTATGGGCCATGCCCGGGCTATTCTGGCTTTGCAGGACGAAGAAGTCCGACGAAAGCTGGCCAACCGGGCGATGGCAGGGCGACTGAGTGTGCGGGAGGTCGAGCAGATCGTGCGCCGGCTTCTGCAGCGAGACCAGCAAACTAACCAGCAGAAAAAAGAAAAAGCTGCTTACATTCTCGATCTGGAAAAGCGTCTGGAAACAATTTTAGGTACGAAAGTGCGAATTGAACCCGGCCGAAGAGGCAGCCGAGGACGGATTATCATAGAATACTATTCGCTGGATGAGTTTGAGCGGCTGGCTCAGAGTATGGGGATGTCCAGCACAGATGTTCTGTAGATGCAGTTTTAATTGAAGATTGTATTCACAATCACAAATAGAAAATCTTTTTCCCTCCGTGCTGAAGCGGGGAAGCAAGCGCAAACAAATTGCTTTGTATTAACTCTGGTTGTCAGGTGCTGTGCAGTGCCTCGGTGAGGGGCTGGTGCCACCACTGGGGGTCACGCAGGTAGTGCTTCATCCAGATAGCGGCATTGACGCCGTCGGCAACAGCCGTGACCAGCTGCATGGCCGCACCAATTCGGCAGTCGCCGGCCGCAAACACCCCCGGCACAGCGGTTCGCAAACAGGCCGGCTCGCAGCGGATAAAACCCGTCTCGGTTAAATCTGCAAAACCTTTCAGAAAGGCCGTATTGGGAACCATTCCGACGAAGATAAATACGCCGTCGCAGGGCAATTCTTCCATCTGTCCGGTTTGGACATTTTTGAGGAGAACTTTTTCTACTTTGCTGCTGCCTTTGATTTCAGTGAGGATGGTGTTGAGTTTGAGACGGATGTTTGAATCTTTCTGCGCGGCTTTCTGCATCAATTCTTCGACAAGAATTTTAGAGGCCCGAAACTCGCTGCGGCGGTGTACCAGATAAACGGTGCGGACATATTTAGACAGATGGAGGGTCTCTTCGACAGCGGTGTTTCCGCCGCCGACGGCGACAACAACTTTGTCCTTAAAAAATGGAGCATCACACGTGCCGCAGTAGCTTACGCCGGAGCCGGCCTGGCGAAATTCTTCTTCGCCGGGGACGCCGAGTTTGCGATAGGAGCTGCCGGGGGCCAGGATAACCACCTTCGACCAATAGGTATCCCGGCTGGTGCGGACTTCGATAAGGCCGTCCGGGCGGCGCTGGAGATGAACGGCTTCCTGGCCGCTTTTGATTTCGGCGCCGAAAGACTGAACCTGCTCTACCATCTTCAGAACCAGGTCCGGCCCGGAGATGTTTACATAGCCGGGGTAGTTTTCGATTCGGTCGGTGGTGAGGATTTGTCCGCCCGGGTAAAACTTTTCGAGGATGATGGTCTTGAAGCGGTCACGAGCGGCATAGAGTGCAGCGCCCAATCCGGCCGGACCGGCTCCGATGATGAGGCAGTCTGCTGAATAGTCCGTCATATTCGTTTATCCTTTGGAGTCTGATTCTGTTTTTTGTCCGGCGGCAGGGAACATCGGGGTGGCCGGACTTTGGACAATCTGGTCTGGTTTTGAGAAGGGGGGATTTAGAAAGCGGTTGAGGTCAACTTTGTCGGCGGTTTTCCAAAGTCGGCGGCTTTGTCCGGGAAGCATTTCTAAGCGGCCTAACAGAACCTGCTGGTCGTCGAAATAATATTCTTCATAGTTGTCCGGGTGATGGAGAAAGTTGACTTTGACGACATATTGAGTCCGGTCGATGGGTTCAGCGGCCTGTTCCGCCGTCTTTTTGGAAATCAGGGTAGGGACAACCTGGCCGGCAGGGGCGATGATGTCAATGACGGCTTCGGACTGCGGACAGTCGAGCATCGCACGAGCCAGCAGAGGCATTAAAATCTCCGGCACGGTTTCTTTGAGAGGCCAGCAAATAACCCTTCGCTGATAGGAATCCTCTACTTGGACCGAGCCGTCGGGGAGGCGCTGCAGCAGGGTTTGCACGGGGCGTTGGCGGATCTGGCGGATGGTCGTCCAGACAAACTCCGTCAGGGCGGCGGATGCCTCAAAACGGCTTTGGGTTCGGGGCAGCTCCATTTGACGAAAGATTTGTTCTTGTTCAATAGCCGTCTCCAGTTTGCCGGCAGAGTTGGGGATTGTGGTTCTGGAATATCCTAAGGGGGTTCCTGCGGTGGAGTAGAGCAGGAAAGTATCGGGCTGGCGCTGCAGTTTTTGGAGCCATTGGGGATAAAGCCGTTCGGATATGTCTCCAAAGAGTCGGTCAGAGACTTCTCGGCGAGGGTCAGGGTGAAACTCCACACGGGCGGCGAGTCGTTCAAAGAGCTCGGACAGATAAAGCGGATCCGAATAACCCTTTATCTGGAACAGCAGGGCACGGCCTTGCCGGGGGACAGCCGCCGCCAGAAGCATTCGTTCTTCGTCGGCATGAGGAAATAAAAAAAGCCAATAGAAAGAAAGCTGGCCTTCAAATTTTTCTATACTACTGACCGTGCCGCTGAAGCGGACGGCATATTGTTTGAGCAGTTCTTCGGCGGAAAGGGGTTTTTCGGCCAGCCGATATTGCCAGCGGACCTCGGCAAGCGGTGCTCCCTCAGGTGAAAAAGTGGCAATGAGGGCAAAACTGTTGTCCTGTTCATAGCTCCATTCTGTGAGAGTTTCCCAGCCCGAACCGAATGGAAGAACTACTGAAAGGCCTTCGCCAGGGAGGGGAATAGGAGCAGACAGATGAACAGCCGAACGGACTTTGACCAGCAGCATTGCCAGGCCCAGTCCGCAGGCAAACAGAAGCAGCAGAAATGCCGCTGCCAGCGATGTCCTTTCGAAGGTTTTTGGTTTCATAGGAGGGTATCTTATCGGGATAAGAAAGGGTTTGCAAATGCCGAATTGAGAAGGTGTTTGAAAACTTTTTCGAGGGCAGTTCAGATAGATTATCAGACGTCAAAATCAACAAATTGCCTTTTCGAAACGATTTTTGTGTTATTTGACGAATTGTGTTATTTGACGAATTTGGATTTTAAGGGGGCATCTTTTTTGGCCGAAAATAGCGATATGATATTGAGCAAGATTCGAAAGCGAGTTTCCAGCCAGGACAGGGGGATTGATATGTTCACTGACACGATGGCGTATCAAGTGGAATATCTGGAGGGAGATGGTCTTGTTAACTTGATTTCTTTGGCGGCCTTTCAGCGGAAAACAGGGGTGATGACTTTCCTGGCATCGGGCAGATGGCAAGCTGTTCGGGTGGTCCTTCTGAAATGCAATGAACAGACAATTGTTCTTGACGTTCTTTCGAATGGTCAAACTGCATCGCAAAACATTAGAATAAACCAACCGGTTGGTCTGACTTTTCGGATGGATTTTTCAAAGTACATTTGTGAAAGCACAGTGACAGGAATTGATTTGTCGATTCTGGGGGGACAAAATGGAAAAGTTTTAATTGAACTTCCGAAAAGGATTCAGAAAGTACCTCGGCGGGCTTATCAAAGACAGCCGGTTCCGAAGGATATGAATGTAAGGGTGCTGTTCTGGCATCGGGGATTTCTGGAGAAGGCTGGTTCGATGCCGGTGGATTGCTACTGGCAGGGTCAGCTTCAAAATATTTCAGCAGGGGGGATGCGGGTGGCTGTAGGGTTGGAAAAGAGGGATTGTTTTTTCATTGGGCAACTTTTCGGGATTCAGTTTACACCGATTTGTTATGAGAAACCGATTTTAGTGGAAGGTCAGCTTCGCCATATCCGGCAAGACCGAGAAAATTATAGCCTTTCTTTAGGTATTGAATTTCTTGGTTTGGAAATCAGTTTAGAAGGTCGGGCGATTCTGGAGCGGCTTTTGGAGACGGTGGAGGAGTACCGCCGTCTGGAGTCAGACGGGGATACGATCGATTCGCCGGCGGATAGGAGCGGATCCTTTTGACCTTTTGGGGGCAGTTTCTTAAGGCCTGTAATCTCGCTGGGCGGGGTGCTCGGCCAAAAACTCCGTCAGCAGTTTGATGCAGGCATCCAAATCTTTCAGGGAAATCACTTCTACCGGCGTATGCATGTAGCGATTGGGGATGCTGATTAAAGCAGCTGCCGCACCGCCGCGGCAAAGTTGGATGGCGTTGGCGTCGGTACCTGTTCCGCGCGGCTCGGCGGTTATCTGCGTGGGGATTTTGTGGGTTTTGGCGGTTTTGAAGAGGTCTTTTTCGAGAACCGGATTGATATTGGGGCCTCGATGGAGCACGGGGCCTTTGCCGAGGGCGACCTGGCCGGTTTTTTTGGGGTCTGTGTCGGGATGGTCGCTGGCAAAGCCGACATCTACAGCGATGCCGGCGTGGGGATGGACCTTGTAGGCGGAGGTGATGGCTCCCCGCAGGCCGATTTCCTCCTGAACGGTGGCAACGCCGATGACGGAGATTTTCAGTTTCCGGCGGGAAAGAGCCCGGAGCACTTCTGCCACGACAAACGCACCGGCCTTATCGTCTGTGGCTCGGGAGACGATTTTGTCGCCATTGAGTCGGCGGTAGGGTACATCGATGACCATCGGGTCGCCGATGGCCACGCGTTTGAGGGCTTCTTTTTTGCTGCCGGCACCGATATCTACCCAGATGTTTTCCATTTCGACGGCCTTTTTGCGTTCGTCGGGGGTCATCTGGTGGATGGCTTTGCGTCCGATCACGCCGAGGATAGGGCCGTTGGCGGTGCGGATTTGTACTCGCTGGCCAATCAGCAAAGCAGGGTCCATTCCGCCAATTTGGGCAGTATAAAGATATCCTTTGTCGTCGATATGGGTGACAATCAGGCCGATTTCGTCGATATGGCCGGTGAGCATGAATTTGAATTCCGCATCGGGGTTCAGAACGGCGATGCTGTTGCCGTGGACATCGGGGAGCAGCTGCTCGACATAGGGTTTGACATATTCGCGCCACAGCTGGGCGGCGGGCTGTTCATACCCCGAAGGACTGGGGGTTTCGAGCAATTCCTGTAAAAAGCGTTCGGAAGTTTTATTCATGCTGTTCCTTTCTGTCTGCTGCCTGGGGCAGAAGTTCTGATTGTCTATCCACAATTGGTTAAGATTGTACCGCAACGAATTGATTGAATCCAGAATCTTCTGGAGTCGTTTTGCGTCGGCGGGTATAAAAAGGGTATGAATAAAGAAAGATTTCAAAATAAAACGGCCATCATCACCGGCGGAGGACGCGGAATCGGGCTTTGCATCGCCAAGACTTTTCTGGAAGCGGGTGCTCGGGTGGTGCTGGCAGAGGCGGATCCGGAGCTGAAGTCGAAAGCGCTTGGGTTTCTAAACTCCTCGGCGGCGGCTTTTTTCCAAACGGATGTCTCCGACGAGTTGGCGGTTCAGACGATGGTGCAGCAGACAGCGGAGCGCTTTGGACGGATCGACTTTTTGGTGTGCAATGCAGGGATTGCCAAAAACGTGCCGGTGTCGGAACTGAAGTACGAGGATTGGCGGCGGGTGCTTGATGTGAATTTGTCTGGGGCGTTTCTGTGTGCCAAGCATTGTGCGCCGCTGCTGGGGCAGTCGCGCGGAGCCATTGTGAATATTGCTTCCACGCGGGCGATAATGAGTGAGCCGAATACGGAGGCGTATTCAGCAACCAAAGGGGGCTTGACGGCCCTGACGCATGCACTGGCAATCAGTCTGGGGCCGGCCGTGCGGGTCAACTGCATCAGTCCCGGCTGGATTGATACAACGGCTTATCTGCACGGGGCCCCTGCGCCGTGGACGATTCGTCCTCAAGACCATGCGCAGCATCCGGCCGGTCGGGTCGGCAGACCGGAGGATGTGGCGGAGATGGTTTTGTATTTGTGCAGCCCTGCAGCGGAGTTTATTACCGGCCAAAACATTGTGATCGACGGCGGGATGACCCGAAAAATGATTTATCTTGAATGAAATGCAATCCGCCGCGGAAACCAGGAAACAGTCCGGATGTTTGAGGATGATTTGATACAGGGTGTGGTATGGTATGCAGTTTTGCTGGTTTCGCTGGTTTTCCACGAAGCGGCGCATGCATTTACGGCCTGGCGGCTGGGCGATCGGACAGCTTTGGAGGGAGGGCAGGTATCTTTGAATCCTTTGCCGCATATTCTGCGTGAGCCGCTGGGGATGATTGTTTTGCCGTGGCTGTCGTATTCGGCGTGGGGCTGGATGATCGGCTGGGCGAGTACGCCGTATGATGTTCGCTGGGCGAGGACGTATCCGAAGCGTGCTGCATTGATGTTTCTTTCCGGGCCGGCGGCCAATCTGCTGCTGGCTCTGGCGGCTGCCGGTTGTATTCGACTGGGGACAGCAGCGGAGTTGTTTTATCCGCCGGAAGTGGTTAACTATGCTCAGGTGACCAGCGGCTGTTCGGATGGGCTGCCGTATGGGCTGTCGGTTTTGGTGAGCATTTTGTTCAGTTTGAATCTGGCAATGTTTTTGTTCAATATGATGCCGGTGCCGCCGCTGGACGGGCGGGCGTGGCTGGAACTGCTTCTGCCGGCGACGTGGCGAAGGTATTACCAGTCGCTGATGAGTTTTTTGCCTGTTCGCCTGACGGCTTTTTTGCTGGCGTGGTTTTTGCTGGGCTGGATTTTGCGGCCGGCTTTTGTTGGTTTGCTGAACTTGATTTATTGGGGATATCCTGCGTTTTATGGATGAAGGAGAAACTGATGAAAACACGAAGATTAGGACAGACGGATTTGGATCTGACAGTTATTGGGCTGGGGACATGGGCCATCGGCGGACCGTGGCAGTACGGGTGGGGGCCGCAGGAAGATCGAGATTCTCTGGAGGCGATTGGCGAGGCCCTTGAGTGTGGGATTAACTGGATTGACACGGCCCCGATTTACGGCTGCGGTCATTCAGAAGAAGTGGTGGGCCGTGCACTGCGGCAGTTTCGGCCTCGGCCTCTGGTGGCAACCAAGTGCGGTCTGCTGTGGAATTCACAGCGGGAGAAAATCAGCTGTCTGGATGCCCGCAGCATCACAGCGGAGTGCGAGGCCAGTCTGAAACGGCTGGGGGTAGAGGTAATCGACCTTTACCAGATGCATTGGCCCCAGCCGGAGGAGCAGATTGAGGAGGGTTGGGAGGCGATGGTTCGCCTGGTTGAGCAGGGCAAGGTGCGGTATGCAGGGGTGTGCAATTTTACGGTGCCGCAGCTGGAGCGGATTGAGAGAATTGCTCCGCCGGCATCGCTGCAGCCGCCTTACAGTATGCTGCAGCGGGATATTGAAGCAGAGCTGCTGCCGTACTGCGGCCGGAAAAAAATCGGAGTAGTGGTTTACAGTCCTCTTCAGAAAGGACTGCTGACAGGCAAGTTTACAGAAGAATACCTGAAAACCTTGCCGCCGGATGACCATCGGGTTCAGACCGACCCCAATTTCCGCCAGCCGCTGTTTGGCCGCAATCTGCGAATCATCGAGCGGCTGAAAGCCGTTGCAGCCCAGGCGAGGATAACAGTCGGCCAGTTGGCGGTTGCCTGGGTGCTGCGGAAGCCGGAGGTTACCTCGGCGATTGTGGGGGCGCGCCGCAAGGGGCAAATCCGCGAGATTGCGCCGGCTGCTGAAGCAGAATTGTCCGAATCACTTTGGGAAGAAGTGGAGAAAATCCTGAATTCCTGAAGGACGGCGGTTTGCCGGTGATGGAGAGATTTTAGAGAAAGGTATTCAAAATGCCGAAAGAAACATCAATCTATACAAGTCCGTTAGTGGAGCGGAATGCTTCGCGAGAGATGGCGGAGTTATTCGGGGCGGATGCGAAGTTTCGGACGTGGCGGCGGCTGTGGCTGGAGCTGGCCCGGGCGCAGAAGAAGTTGGGACTGAAGATTACCGATGCTCAGCTTCGGCAGATGGCTCAGCATCTGGATGACATTGATTACGAACAGGCCTCTGCGTTTGAGCAGAAGTTTCGCCACGATGTAATGGCGCATATCCATACTTTCGGTCAGGCCGCTCCGAAGGCCGCCGGCATCATTCATCTGGGGGCGACCAGCTGCGATATTACGGACAATGCGGACCTGATTATTTTTCGCAAGGGGATGGAGATTACGGCGGGCAAACTGGCCTGTCTGATTGATCGGCTGGGACGCTTTGCCCGACGGTATCGGGCCCTGCCGACGCTGGGCTTTACCCATTTTCAGCCGGCACAGCTGACCACGGTCGGCAAGCGGGCGACGCTGTGGGCGTATGATTTTGCAATGGATTTGGCAGAACTGGAGCGGCGGATTGAGACGCTTCCGTTTCGCGGCATCAAGGGTACGACGGGCACGCAGGCCTCGTTTCTGTCGCTGTTTGACGGAAACCGCTCCAAAGTCCAGCGGCTGGAAAAAATGGTTGCACGGGCATTTGGTTTTTCGCAGGTATGTCGGGTGACCGGCCAGACCTATCCAAGGAAACTTGACAAGATGATTGTGGATGTGCTGGCGTCGATTGCTCAATCGGCGCATAAGATGTGCAATGATATTCGGCTGCTGGCCAATCTGAAGGAGATTGAGGAGCCGTTTGAGGCCTCGCAGGTCGGCTCTTCGGCTATGGCCTACAAGCGCAACCCGATGCGGTGCGAGCGGGCGACAGGACTGGCGCGGCTGGTGCTTTCGCTGGCGACCAGTCCGGCGATGACCGCATCGGTCCAATGGCTGGAGCGGACGCTGGATGATTCATCCAATCGGCGGGTGGTGATGCCGGAGGCATTCCTGGCGACCGATGGCATTCTTGAGATTTTGATTAATACGGCGTCGGGACTGGTAGTATATCCGAAGGTGATAGCTGCCCATGTGGCCGCGGAACTGCCGTTTATGGCGACGGAGAACATCCTGATGGCCGGTGTAAAAGCAGGCGGAAGCCGGCAGGAACTGCACGAGCGGATTCGGGTGCACTCGCAGGCCGCTGCCGCACAGGTCAAAGAGCACGGGCGGAAAAACGACCTGCTCGAGCGGCTGCAGGCAGACCTGGCCTTTGCCAAGGTTGATTTCCGCAAGGTTCTCAATCCGAAGGACTACATTGGCTGTGCGCCGCAGCAGGTCGATGAATTTCTCATCGAGGTCGTTGCTCCCATCCGCCGCAAGTATCGACGATATCTCACTCATCAGGCAAATCTGAAAGTATAAATCTGAAACGATAGAGGAGCCATCTATGGACAAACTGCAGCTGGCCAAACGAATTAAAGAATCGGCCTATCTGGAAGGAGATTTTCTGCTGCGCAGCGGCAAGCGGAGCAGCTATTATCTGGATAAATATCTGTTCGAAACGCAGCCGGATATTCTTAAGTCGCTGGGCAAGGAGTTCTGCAAACACCTATCCCCGGCGGTGTCGAGGATTGCCGGTGCGGAGCTGGGCGGAGTGGCACTGGCGGCGGCAGCATCGCTGGAGTCCGGCAAGCCCTGGCTCATCGTCCGCAACAGCAAAAAGGGCTACGGCACTGGCAAGATGATCGAAGGTATCCTGGAACCGGGCGATGTGGTCCTGCTGGTGGAAGATATTGCCACCACCGGCGGGCAGGTGCTTGAGGCGGCCAAGATTCTCACCGAAGCCGGGGCGAAAGTGGACCGGATAGTCTGTGTCATCGACCGCAAGCAAGGTGCCCGCGAGAACATTGAAGCTGCCGGCTATTTATTTGAAAGCATTCTGACTAAAGAAGACCTGGGTATTACGGAGTAAGGCCATTTGGTTATAAGCAGGAAATCAAGATGAAAGGATATGCACCTAATTGGCAGGTGCGCTGCCGAAAGTGCGGCTGGACAGTTGATGCCGCCGAAGCAGGGTTCATTCGCATCGGGGGTGCCGGCAGGTGTTATCGGCTTCGCTGGTGTCCGCAATGCCGCCGGCTCCGATGGGTCGTTCTGGAGAAAAAACCGGACGATACTTTCTGTAAAGTTTAATTCAGATACTCCGGCAGCGGGGGCTTTGAAGGTTAGCAAGATTGCCTGAGGCGGTCGATGGTTTTGATGATATGAGCGGCCAGGCGGCTTTTGGGAGTATTGGAAAAGGTTTGCCAGGGGCCTTCTTTGGCTTTCAAATGAATAGTTGAACGCTCGGCAGCGATGGCCGCCGGCGTGTTGGCGATAATCAAGTCCAGATTCTTGTTTTTGAGTTTTCGCTCGGCGTTTGTGCGGAGGTTTTTGTCTTCGAGGGCAAAGCCAACCAGCATCTGGCCTTTCTTTTTGTGCCGGCCTGCCCAGGCGAGGATATCCGCGGTTGGCTTCAGAGAAAGGGTAAGGAGGTTGTCTCCCTTTTTTAATTTTTTCCTGGCTTTTTTGAGGGGGGTGTAGTCAGCCACAGCTGCTGCCATAATCAAACAGTCGCAGCGGGCGAACTCTGTTTTGACTGCCTGAAACATATCATTGCTGGAGATAACAGGAATCATCCTGGCCTGGGCAGGGGGTTTTAGAGCGGTCGGGGCTGTAACCAGGGTAACCCGATGTCCGGCACGGAGGGCGGCGCGGGCCAGGGCAAATCCCATTCGTCCGCTGCTGGCGTTGGAAAGAAACCGCACCGGATCGATGTACTCCCGTGTACCGCCGGCAGTAATCAGAACATTCATTTTTTTCTTTGGAGCCATCAGGACTTAGACCCCGAAACTGGTTTTGACGGCCTTGGCAGCGGCAATGAGCGGGTCGTTGCGGGGAACGGTTTTGATTTTTCCGGCGACACGGCTGAGAGGAATCGAGCCGAGCTTGCCGTCCTTCCAGACGGCAAGATGATTTTTCACCCCTTTCATCAGCAGTTCGAGAGCATAATAACCGAACAGGGTTCCCATATTCCGATCGAAAGGCGTGGGTGTGCCGCCGCGCTGGAGATGGCCGAGATTGACGCCCCGGCATGACAGTCCGGTTAGTTTTGACAACTGTTCGGCCAGCACATAGGAGATGCCGCCCAGCCGAATCGGATCGGGGCTGTCCGCCTCTTTTTTTAAGACGACCATTTTGCCGCTTTTGGCTTTGGCACCTTCGGCAATGCAGATAATGCTGAAGCGTCTGCCTTTGCGGGAGCGAGCCAGCACCACCTCGGTCACACAGTCCAGATCGTAGGGAATCTCAGGAATCAGGATGATATCCGCCCCTCCGGCGGTGCCGGCGTGCAGAGCAATCCAGCCCGCATACCGTCCCATCACTTCGACAATCATTACACGATGGTGTGAACTGGCGGTGGTGTGGATTTTGTCGATGGCTTCTGTGGCGGTTGTAACGGCTGTATTAAAACCGAAGGTAAGGTCTGTGCCGTACACGTCATTGTCTATGGTTTTGGGGACTCCCATTACGGTCAGGCCTTTTTTGGCAAAAGCAGCGGCCGAAGACATGGTTCCGTCTCCTCCGATGCAAATCATCGCCTCGATGCCGTGTTTTTCGAGATTGGCTATGCACAAGTCCGAGACATCCCGTTTGCGGACAGTCTTGCCGAGGGGCATTGGAAAGGCAAAGGGATTGGTGTTATTGGAAGAGCCGAGGATTGTGCCGCCTAAGGTGAGAATATTGCTCACATCATCAAAGCTGAGGGGACGAATGCGGTTCTCAATCAGCCCGAGGTAAGCGTCCTCGACACCGTAAACCTCCAGGCCGTATTTGTTAATGGCGGTTTTGGTGACCGCGCGAATAACAGCGTTCAATCCCGGGCAGTCTCCGCCGCCGGTGAGCACAGCAATTCGTTTGATTTTCTTTGCCATTGTCAGGCCCTTTCCTGATTGGATATGTGTAGAGTGTATCGAAAATCAGTGTAATTACAAGATGGGTTTAAAAAGGGTTTTTGGAAAAAGTATTGAAAAAATCTTGGATTTTTGATAGACTTTCGAGAGTGGGGGTTAGTGGATATCACAGGATTGGAAGGCCGCTGCTCCGATAAAAAGGGTATTTTGCTGTTCAAACGAAGGAACAAAAAAGGGTGATGGGGATGTTGCGAACGTTTTGTACTGCGGCTGTGGGGGTATTCTTATGTGTTCTTGTCAATTCATCGGAAGCCATTGAAATCACAGGGGCTATTACCTCTTGCCATGACCCGTCCACGATTCTCTATCAAGGCGGCCGGTATTGGTGCTTCTCGACAAACAACAACTTAAATCTTCGCTATTCTACGGATTTGGTAAGTTGGTCGTGGGGAACTCAGCCGTTCAGTTATGCAGCGGGTGTACCGCCGTATATGGCGGAATATCTGTCCACGTGCGAGGGCAGCGGGCCGTGGAATCTGTGGGCACCAGAGATTATCAAGGTGGGGGATTTGTATTATCTCTATTACTCCCGCAATATGTGTTTGGATAGTGATTGCACGGAGCAGTCTGTCTGCGGTCTGGCGATTGGTTCGAGTATTCTTAATCGGGATTGGGTTGACCAGGGGGCTGTTTTGCGGACTGCTTTGTGTACTGATTACCGGCGCAGCATTGATCCGTCGCTGCTGTTTGACGAGATGGGCAACTTGTGGCTGGCGGCCGGCTCGTTCGGACATCCGAGCGGTTACGGCTGGAATTACGGCGGCATCTGGCTTTACCAACTTGACCCCGAAACCGGCAAGGTCAAAAGCGGAAGCAGCCCGATTCAGATTGCACGGGCCTGGATTGAGGCACCTTATCTTTACTATAAGAACGGCTATTATTATCTGTTTTTCAATCAGGAGCGATGCTGTGTCGGTGCGGACAGCACGTATTTTATCCGGTATGCGCGAGCGGCGAATATCACGGGGCCGTACTTTGACCGAGAAGGGATCAATGTCCTTGTGCAGAATAACGGCTCGCTGTTTCTGGGCCGCGATTTTGATGCCAATTATTATTCCTATGGCAATCCGAAGCCGGAATGCGGCTCGGTAGGGCGGGAGATTGGGCCCGGACATATTGGGATTTTTACAGCGCAGGACGGTCTGGAGATGTTTTCATTTCATTTCTATGATGCCGGCAATCGCGGCAATGCCACCCTCGGCATTCGGACACTGATTTGGGGGGATGACGGCTGGCCGCGAGCGGGCTGGAATCTGCCGGATGGAAACTATGCGATTGTCTGCGGGATGAACCGCGAGGCCGACGCGCCGGCGGGAGGATTGTACCTGGAGGCGGCGGACGGCTATTCCGGCAGGATTCAGATGAACCGATGGAAGGGAGGAACCGACCAAATCTGGAACTTTACGCGAGTGGGACGCAACCAGTACAAAATCTCCTGCCTTGCCAACGGCAAGGTGCTGGCGGTAGTCAGCCCCGACAGCAATCCGAACAATATTTACGGAGCGGGCAAGCCGGTGCAGCTGGTGACCTATAACAGCGGAAATACCGCACACCGATGGTATGTCGTGCAGACAAACAATCGGGGGTTTCGGATGATTAATTCGGCGACGTCGATGGTGCTGGAGGCGGCCGGAGCGGAGAATGCTGTTGGGGTGTCTGTCGATGTAGGCAGCTGGGATTCTTCCCAGCCGGGTCATCAGTGTTTCTGGCTGACGCCGGCGGGGATTTATTCGATGGAGATGCAGTTTGGCGGCCTGCCGGCAACGGTGGCCAATACCAGTTCGGGTACACGGCTGACCGTCGCCGACTGGACCGGCTCGAATCTTCAGAAATGGCGTTTTGTTCCGACGTTTGACGGTTATACGAAGATTGTGAATGTCGCCAGCGGCCTGCCGGTTGACTTGCGGAACGGCTCATTCTCGGATGGGGAGTATATTCGGCAATATACCGACCTCAACAACGATGCGCAGAAGTGGGCCGTTGAGCCGCTTACCGACGGTTCCTTTCGCATCCTGAACAAAATTACAGCCAAGGTGATTGCTGCGGCCGATTCTGCAAGCGGTTCTTATACGCGGCAGCAGCGCTGGCTTCATACCCGGGCTCAGCAGTGGACGTTTCCGCAGCAGGCACTTTCGCCCAATGTGCGTACCTGGACAGGCGGCGGCAGCACGGGCAATTGGTCAGAGGCGGCCAACTGGGACATGCCGTCGTACGGAGCGGACAATCTGCTGTTTGACGGGACGCTTCAGACGGCGGTGAATAATAATCTGGCGGCTGACAGACAAGTGAACGGGATTCGTTTTCTGAGTACGGCGGGCGGGTTTACCCTTGCCGGCAATCGCATTGTTCTGCTGGGTGATATCGTCAATGAATCGCCTTATGAACAGACGATTTTGCTGCCGCTTCAGTTGTCGGATGGGAGGAGATATCTGTTTTCCGCTCAATCGGGTGATTTGGTTCTGGCCGGTGCAATCAGCGGCGAAGGCCACTTTGCCAAAGGCGGCGGCGGTACACTGACTTTGGCCGGCACCTGCACCTATAGCGGCCGGACGCGTATTTTGGCAGGAACGATGAAGATAGGTACAGATTGGGCACTGCCGACCTCAACAGAACTGACGATTGAGGCGGGTGCGGTCTTAGACCTGAACGGATATGAAATTACGGTTGATACACTTACCAATCTGGGAGCGATTATCAACAGCCGCTGTCAGGCAGGTGTGCTGAATGTCCTGACCCCGCCGCAGACTATTGTCCTGCCGGGCAATGGGATGGAGGGGTTGACCGTGCTGGCCGAATTCTGGCTGGCTGAGGGCTGTGCCGAACCGGATTGGTGTCTGGGTGCCGACAGAGACCGGAGCGGCGCTGCCGATCTGGGTGATTTTAAAGACCTGGCTGCCGGCTGGCTTGATTGCCTTTAACAAAAAAAGACCCCGAATGAGCGGGGTCTTTGAAGAGGGCCTTGAAAAGGGTTATTGCCTGCCGGCCGCGGCGATGGATTTTTTGGCGGCGGCGGCAGCGGCTTCGGGGGTAATGCCGAAGTTTTTGTAGCAGACCTTATACGGTGCCGATACGCCGAAAGTGCTCATCCCGATAAACTCGCCCCAGGGGCCTATCCAGCGGTCCCAGCCCAGCCGCACAGCGGCCTCGATGCCGACTCGGGCTTTGATGGCAGGGGGAATAACGCTCTCCCGATAGGAAGCCGGCTGCTGTTCAAACAGTTCCCAACAGGGCATCGACACAACCTGAGAGCGGATGCCTTCGGCGGCCAGAATCTCCCGTGCCTGGAGGGCGATATGCACCTCGGAGCCGGAAGCAAGCAGCAGCACATCGGGATTATCGTCTTTGATAAGCACGTAGGCGCCTTTGACGAGATTGGCGGCGCTGGCGTATTTGTTCTGGTCCAGCACCGGAATGCCCTGACGGGTCAGAGCCAGTGCAATCGGCTGCTGTCGATGTTCAAGTGTGTATTTCCACGCCTGGGCTGTTTCGTTGGCGTCAGCCGGCCGGATGACCAGCAGATTGGGGATAGCCCGGAGAGCCGCCAAATGTTCGACGGGCTGGTGGGTTGGTCCATCCTCGCCCAGGCCGATGGAATCGTGTGTAAAGACAAAAATCGTCGGATACTTAGAAATGCAGGCCACCCGCAGCGCCCCGCGCATATAGTCCGAGAAAACCATAAATGTTCCGCCATAGGGGCGAATGAGCCGGCTGACGGCCATCCCATTCATAATGGCGGCCATCGCATGTTCGCGGACACCGTAGCGGATATAGCGGCCGGTGCGGTTGTTCTTTTGAAAATCGGTCACCCCTTTGAAGCGGGTGTTGTTGGAGGGTGTTAGGTCTGCGGAGCCGCCGATGACCATCGGTAAATGCGGCATCAGGGCATCCAGTGTTTTGCCGGAGGCCTGACGGGTGGCAACCGACGTGCCGGCCTCAAACTTCGGCAGCAGGGGGTCAATGTCGATCGGCAGACGGCCGGCAAGAGCATCGGTAATTTCTTTGGCCTCCTGCGGATAGGCCTTGGCATATCTTTCAAAAAGTTCCTCGTATTCTTTTTGAAGGCGGGCACCTTTTTCCCTGGCTTTTCCCATGTGGGCGGCCACTTCTTCGGGCACGACAAAGGTTTTGTCGGGGTCCCAGCCGGCATTTTTCTTGATAAGTTTGCATTCTTCGACGCCCAGCGGAGCGCCATGGGCGGTGCTTGTATCCTGGAAATTAGGGCTTCCATAGCCGATATGGGAGCGAAACTTAATGAGAGTAGGTCTGCCGTTGGGCTCTTTGGCGGCCTCGAGTGCCTTGTCAAGTTCGGCGATATTGTGGCCGTCACCTCCGATCGAAACGACATTCCATCCGTAGGCCTGATAGCGAAGGGCAACATCTTCCGAGAAAGACAAACTGGTTTCGCCATCGATGGTAATCCCATTGTCATCATAGATGACAATCAGGTTGTCCAACCCAAGGTGTCCGGCTAAACTGGATGCCTCGCTGGTGACTCCTTCCTGCATACAGCCGTCACCGGCAATGACATAGATTCTATAGTCGAAGACAGGAAATGCTTCTTTGTTATAGCGAGCAGCCAGATATTTTTGGGCGATGGCCATTCCGACCGCGTTGGAAACGCCCTGTCCAAGCGGTCCGGTAGTGACTTCTACTCCTGGGGTATGGCCGTATTCAGGATGGCCGGGGGTTTTGCTGCCCCATTGTCTGAATTGCTTGAGTTCCTCCAGCGGCAGGTCAAATCCGCAAAGGTGAAGCAGGGCGTACAGAAGCATGCTGCCGTGACCGGCGGATAGGACAAAGCGGTCTCGATTGAGCCAGTTGGGGTCTGCCGGATTAAACCGGAGATGCCGCATCCAGAGTGCATATGCCGCGGCTGCCATCCCCATCGGCATTCCTGGATGTCCGGAATTGGCTGCCTGTACCCCATCTAAGGCCAGAAAACGGATGGTTTCTACACATTTCATATCCAGGGCCGATAGGCCTGTCGCTCCTGTGTTCGCCATAAAAAACCTCGAAAATTGTAAAGATTTTATGAAACAAATTTGAAAAGAACCGTATTTTATAGGGTTGGGAAGGTTGTTTCAAGGGTTTTTTGGTTCTTATTTTTCGGGCCTTGTGAGTTTTTCTATAAGATTCGCTTATGGAATCATTAGAAGGATTTGTTGTTTTCTGTGTAAAACTGTGGTTTCTTTGTGTTTTGTAACTTATTTATATTCAATATCTTATGAAAAGACAAACGGAAAGAAACACATTCTTTTTTGATGGTTTTTGGCATAAATTGATTGACTTTTAATCTTTTTTAGGTTATTATTCACAACAACTATGACAACAGCTAAACGACTATCAAGGACGCAGTCTAAACCAAGCAAAAATACCTCCTCCGTTGCTGTCGAGAAAATCAAACGTACCAGAGGTGCGTTTCGGACATACGAACAGGCGATAAAATACCTGTTTGATCGGACAGACTACGAGAAGCAGAACACGCTGCGCTATAATGTTACCACATTTAGTCTGGACCGGATGAATAATCTCCTGAAAGCCCTTGGGGATCCGCATACCAAGACAAAATGTGTCCACATTGCGGGTACCAAAGGCAAAGGTTCCACGGCGACTATGTTGGCTAAGATGCTTGAGGCCAACCACTATAAAGTGGGGCTTTATACTTCCCCCCATGTAATGACCCTGCACGAGCGGATTGTGATCAACTCGGAGATGATTTCCAAAAAGGCGATGACCGATCTGATCAACCGGGTTCATCCAATCGTGGAGAAAATGGCTGAGAAGGGAGAACCGCCGACATTCTTTGAGATTCTCACAGCGATGGCGTTTTTGTATTTTTTTGAGCAGAAGGTAGACATCGCTGTGATTGAAACCGGCTTGGGCGGCCGTCTGGACAGCACAAATGTGATTACTCCGGAGGTGGTCGGCATTACAAGCATCAGTTTGGACCATATGAATTTGCTGGGCTCGACTATTGACAGCATTGCCCGTGAAAAAGCCGGCGTAATTAAGGAAGGTATTCCGGTTATCACGGTGCCGCAGGAATTGGCAGCAATGCGGGTACTCAAAAAACAGGCCGCTGCGATGAAAGCGCCTTTGTGTGTTACGGGAAAAGATATTGATTTTTCGTATCGCTTTGAGTCGTCGCGTGAATATGGGCTTCACAACCGCATCTGTCTGACGACGCCGCACAGCCGTTACGAGCATCTGCGAGTGCCGCTGCCTGGAGAGCATCAGGCCATTAACTGCGGACTGGCTTTGGCCATGCTGGACCAGCTCAAACAGCGCGGCTTTTCGGTGGATGACAGCAAAGCCGTTGAAGGACTCAACCATGTTTCGATGATTGGGCGGATGGAGATGATTTGCAATGACCCGCGGATTCTGGTGGATGGCGCACACAATGCCGCCAGTATACGGGCTCTGATTCAAGCCATCGGCCAGCATATTCCGTATGATTCGATGATTATTATTTTCGGCTGCAACAAAGATAAAGATATTCGGGGGATGCTCATGCAGCTTCAGTATGGAGCGGATAAGGTTATTTTTACGCGCAGCGACAGTCCCAAAGCAGTTTATCCGCAGGAGCTGGCAGACCTTTACACAGAGTTGTGCGGTAAAATGTGCCAGACGGCTCCTTCGATTCGAGAGGCCGTGCGCATTGCCAACAGTGTTGTTACGCGAGAAGATTTGATTTGCATCACGGGCAGTTTTTATCTGGTCGGACAGGCCAAAGAACAGCTCGAAGCTCAAATGGTTGTTTAGACACATCGAAAGGCGAGAAGTATCTTGCCTATTTTAACAAAAGTTTGCGCGTGCTATTTTTTTATATTTTTGGGGTTGACAGGAGATGAGTGTTCGAGCAGAATAGAGCCAAGTTTCAGATCTGGACATGAACAAGATAAGGAAATCGTATAGGGAGCAATGGAAAGGAACTGAACTATGAAGAAGACGATGATTGTGTTGGTGCTGTGCGGATTGGCGGCAGCCGTTTCTGCACAAGAAAAGGACTGGACGACAACGGTGGATTTGAGCTACACCTCCCGGTACATCTGGCGCGGCTATGATGTTCTGGATAATGCCGGTGCCTTCCAGCCCAGCGTGGACTTCTTGCACTCAAGCGGCCTTGGTGCCACGCTGTGGATGTCGTATGCGGAACGCGGCGGCTCAACTGGGAGTATAGACAGCCGTGCCGATATGGCTGAGTACGATTACACGGTGTACTATAAGGGAAAGGCGTTTGCCGGCGACTGCTTCGAAACCAACTACAAAATCGGCTGGCGGTATTATGATTATATTAGGCGCGCCACAAAAGAGCTGGATAAGCAGGAAGTGTTTCTCGAATTTGAAATGCCGCAGCTGACCGGTACGCCGTTAATTCCGCATGCGGGCATATATCAGATTTGGCCAAGCAAAGGCGATTCACAGATTGATGATTGTTCCGGAACTATTTATCTGATGGGATTTTCTTATCTGCTGCCGACCGAAGAGATGCTTCCCAATCTGCCGCTGACCTTCTCGTGGGACATTGCGTTCAACGATGGTACGATGTATTCCGATCACGATTGGTCGCACATGGTCTGGGGTTTGGAGACAAAGTTGACCTGCCCGTTTACGGGTGCCAAGATTGTGCCGGCTTTCTACTTCCAGAACTCCTTTGAGGATACAGTCAACAAAAACGATGAGTACTGGGGCACAATTTCCTACAGCTTTGCATTCTAAAAGTTGATGATTTATTCGAATATCCAAAGGCCGGGTTTTTGCCCGGCCTTTTTTATTGGGGCAGACGGGACAGATTAACGCTGGCAGTGATGGATTCGACTAGTCGGCAGAGCGACGTTTTGGCAGTGGAGGGCGCAAGCGGAGCAAGGGCCTCTTGGGCCTGTTTCTGCAGCGCCAGGAGTTTTTGCTGAATCTGTCTGATGACTTCTGATTGTCTGATTTTTTTTGCTATGGAAGAGCGGTGTTTTTTTGAATCGGCCAGAAGAGAAAGGGCCTTTTTTCTGTCCGATTCAGAAAGATTTTTCAGCCAAAGAATGACCGGCAGGGTCGGTTTTCCTTCTGCCAGGTCGGTCCCTATTGTTTTACCGGTTTTTTCTTCGTTGCCGAACAGATCCATCCAGTCGTCACAGATTTGAAATGCAAGGCCGAATTTTTGTCCGTATTGATTCAGGGCCTGCACAGAAAAATTATCTGCCTCTGCCAATTGTGCCCCGAGGGAACAGCTGGCGGCAAATAGGGCTGCTGTTTTGGCCTCGATAATGTGTTCATACAATTCCTCGTTCATTTCCCAGTTGCCTTGGTGGAGATTTTGGAGAAGTTCCCCTTCGCAAATCTGCTGGGCAGTCTGGACGACTTGTTCAGTTAAATCCGGCCGGTAGAGCTGATTGCCGATCGCAAAGGCACGGCTGAGAAGAAAATCACCGAGCAGAACCGCAGCGGTATTGCCCCAGAGAAAATTGGCGGAGGGGCGGCCTCGGCGCAGAACGGCTTGATCGACAACGTCATCGTGCAGCAAAGTGGCCATGTGAATCAATTCGACGGCGGCCGCCAAGTCGATATGGGTTGGCTTGACTTGTCCGCAGGTCTGAACACTGAGCAGAAATACCAGCGGACGCAGCATCTTGCCTGGTGTTTCCGCAAGCGTAAGGAGTCGCTGATGAAGCAGCGGGTGGTCCGCGGCAAGTACCTGTCGAATGCGTTTACGCACCTGCTGAAGTTCCGCCTCGACCGGAAATGCAATGGAAGTCCAGTTTTGATTTTCCGAAGCCGCTGCGGATTGTAAGTCAGGCACGAGCATACGTGTAGAATTTTTCACGCAGTTTTTGCGTGATGGGTCCCGGACGTCCATCGCTGATGATACGTCCGTCCATTTCCACTACGCCGATGACTTCTGCGGCGGTGCCGGTCAGAAAGAGTTCGTCGGCGGTGTACAAATCAAACCGCGTCAGGTTCTTTTCAGCAAATGGAATCCCTTCCTGCCGAGCCAATTTGATTACTACCTGTCGGGTAATGCCGTCCAGAGAGCCGGCCTGAACAGGCGGTGAATAAAGTGTGCCGTCGGAGACGATGAAGATGTTATCGCCGGAGGCCTCGGCCACATAGCCCTCGTGGTTGTAAAGGATGGCCTCATCGGCACCAGCGTCGACCGCTTCAATTTTGGCAAAAATATTGTTCAGATAGTTCATGCTTTTCACCTGAGGCGGCAGACTCATTGGATGATTGCGTATCGTTGAAACACTGATGACCTTCAGACCTTTTTCATAGAGTTCATGCGGATAAAGGTGTATTTTGTCAACAATAATAATTACACAGGCATGCTTGCAGAGAAAGGGGTTCATTCCCAAATCCCCTGGGCCGCGGGTGATAACCAGGCGGATATAACCATCGTAGATGCGGTTGGCTTTGACCGTTTCCTCTACGGCCTTTTTCAAGGTCGTCAAATCCATTGGAATTGTCAGGCGGATTACTTTGGCGGATTTATACAGACGAATGAGATGGGCCTCATGTTCAAAAACCTTGCCATTGTAGACCCGAATCCCCTCAAAAACTCCATCTCCATACAATAAACCGTGGTCGAATACAGAAACTTTTGCTTCCTCCTGCTCGACCAATTTGTCATTCAGCCAGATTTTTAAACCCATAGGTGCTCCAAATCTTTTTTATCTCTATTTTGTCTATTATTGGACAATTTTTCCATCTTCAAGGCGAACTATCTCTCCGGCCTCTTGGGCAATTCGAACATCATGGGTAACCAGGATAATAGTTTGTCCGGCCCGGTTCAATTCTTTTAAAATCTCTAATATACCAGAACCTGTTTTCGAGTCAAGGTTTCCTGTGGGTTCGTCTGCAAGCAGAAGCGCCGGCTTATTCATTAGGGCCCGTGCGATGGCCACCCTCTGCCGTTCGCCTCCGGAAAGCTCAAAGGGACGATGACGGAGCCGACCGCTAAGCCCCAAGCGTTCTAAAAGCGCTGCTGCCGAGTCCTGCAATTCTTTTTTTCTTCGTAAATAACCGGCAGAACCGTTGGAAATCATGGTCGGCAGCAAGGTATTTTCGAGGACATTCAGCTCATTGAGGAGATGATAGAACTGGAATATGAAGCCGACCGACCGATTCCGATATTTATTGAGCCGTCCCGCCGAAAGTCGGCTAAGGTCTTTTCCTTCAAATTCTACACTTCCCTGGTCTGGTTTGTCCAGCGTCCCAAGAATATGGAGCAGGGTGCTTTTTCCGCTTCCGGATGCACCGACAATGGCAATAAAAGAGCCGGCTTGTGCTTGCAGGGATACTCCCTTGAGCACGTGGAGCATTTGCTTGCCCATGGGGTAGGACTTATGAATGTTGCGGGCGGCTATCAGTGCGTTCATATTTTTTCCTGTTTGTTCTTTCCGCTGGATTATACCTGGCTGACACGGAGTACCTCTACTGCCTGCTTGCGGGCGGCCTGGACGGCGGGGGCCAACGCCCCCAACAGACAAGCCGCTACCGCTGAAAGACCGACTGCCAGCAGGAAATCAGTTTTAATTTGATTGGGAATCTCGCCAATCGCATAAATGCTTCGATCCCACAGTTGAAAATTCCAATGTTCAAAAAGCCAGTTTTCGATTGGGTTGATATAAATCAGGAATAAACAGCCGACCGCACTGCCGAGCAGTGCACCAAAAATGCCGATAATCGCGGCAAAATTGAGGAATACCTGGGCAATTTTCAATTTGGGAGTTCCAATGCTTTTGAGAATACCGATATCTTTGCTTTTATGGCCGACGAGCATATAAAAAATGACAAAAACGATGAAGACAGTAATGATTCCGAGCATCAGAAACAGAAGAATCAGCATGGTTTGTTCTTTTTCGATGGCGACGATTCGGCTGCGGCGATTCTCCAGCCAACTCTGCACACGCACAGACTCGAAGAGGTTAAAATAGGGATGATTTTTTTGGTTCTTTAGGTACGCCGTCCATAATTGGCGAACCTGTTCGACACCCTGCTGAAGGGGAATGGAGGATTTGAATCGGATATGAATGGAGCTGATTCGAGGGAAAGGGCTGTCCATTCCAGTGAGCAGGCGGGCCTCTTTGAGCGGAAGATAAATCATATTTCCGTCAATCTGGGGAATCCCTGTATGGCTGGTATCGGCGAGATAATAAGTTTTGCTGCTTACCAAGTCTGTTCCGCCCCGCGCCAGCGCCCCGCGGGCTGTGAGTGGAAAACTGCTTAGGATAATGCGGATGGGAATGGGACGAGAGGAATGAATGTACTGTCCCTGCGAGGTGCGGCTGATTCCGGCTAAGTCAATACCGATGACACAGCCGGCTTCATGGGGGGCATATTCGGGAACAAAGGCAAGATGGGGCTGATTTTTTCGGTAATACAGGGATTGGCCGAAGCCGGTGACGGCGCTGTGACAGACGGGGTCTATGCCCAGAAACTGGACGGCAATATTCCAGTCGGCTCCGGCCTGGGTGATCAATCCTACCCCGAAAATGGATGGAGAGACGGCCTCAATAAAGGGCTGAGACTGGAGCAGGTCTATCCAGTTTGGGTCCTCGGGGAAACCAACCAGCGAATTGGTTGTGAGAATACAGTCGCCGACGTAAAGATGGTTTTTCTGTTTAAAATCGGCTGCCAGGCCGTTCATTACGGTGAGCACAACAACGACAATAAAACTGCACAGCGCTACAGCGAGCACAGCCAGCCAGGAGCTGGGCCGATGCAGAAAATAACGGATGGCCAGTTTCCACGAGAGCATTGGTTATTCATACCTCAAAAGCCGCACCGGCTGAATGCAGGCCGCCCGCATAGCCGGCAGAAGCGCGCCTGCTACGGAAGCCAGTACAGCAGCCAATAGAATCCATCCAGCCGCAGGCCAATCAACCGTGTTGGGAATCTGCGTGAACATATAAACGCCTGCTTTCCAGATTTTCAGCCCGAACAGACGGCTGATTTGGTGTTCAATCGGATTGATGTTGACGGTGATGAACCAGCCCATCAGAATCCCAAGGCCGGCTCCCGCCAGCCCATTGAGAAAGCCGAATATCAGAAACAGGCCTGCCACGTCGCCAGCGCCGGCGCCGCAGCTTTTCAAGATGGCAATATCCTTCTGTTTGGTTATCACCAGCAGAGAAAAGATGCAGAAGACCAGCAGAACGACAGACAGACTGACCAGTCCGAACACAAGCAGCAGCACGCCCATTTGCTTGCGGTATTCGGCGATCAGACGGGCCTGAAGGTGTCGCGAGGTTTCGATAGAGGCCAGATGGGCCCAGAGAAAACGGGGGCCGGCGAAGTTTTCCCAGATGCCTTGAACAATGGCCAGACCTACCTCGTCTGGGACACCGTCTTCCAGCCGAATCTGGATAATATCTGCGACCGGCTCCGGCAGGTCGGGGTAAAGCAGTGCCGAAAGTGCCTCCAAGGGTACGAAGACATTTTGTTCATCCAAATCCCATACGCCGGTCTGCATGATGTCGGTGCAGGTAAAATGGAGGACCCGCCGCTGAAACCGGATGTTTTGCGAGCCGGCTGCTTCATCGGAGGGCTGAATGGAGCCGGTGGTCAGGGTCATACGCTGGCCTACATAGCGACTTACTTCTGCGATGTTGTATTCATCGGTTTTTTCATCAGGTTCCGTCAGGACGCCGATGCCGACAAAACCGCCGAGTCCGCCGAGATTTTGCGGGTCAAAGGAGACAGTGTTTTTCCCTTTCTGTATGAGCAAACTGTCCTGAAGAGGGCTGACGGCCAGCCGTTGAGGCAGCTGGATTCCCCAGACGCGGACCGGACGCACCTGGCCGGGAGCGGCCAGCAGCAGCCCCTGATTCTTGAGGACGGCAGCGGCAGCTTTGACAGCAGCGGCGGATTCAAGACTTTCAATCAGGGCGGGAAATTCAGTGATCAGCTGGCCGGAAGGGGCCTCCAGGACAATATCGCCCAGATGGCGGGTTGTGCTGGTTTCCACTGCTGTAATAAAGCCGGTGAACAGACTGGCGGTAATCAGCAGCAGGGCGCAGCTGAGGGCGACGGCTGTGATGCTCAGGAGCATCATTCGCCGCCGACGCAGATAGCGCCCGCACAAAAAAACGGATACATGCTTCACACTGCCTGCTCCCGGTAGTTCTGTTTTGTCAAGATGAGGCGGATTCTTCGTTCTCCGTTTCTTCCGGAGGTCGGCCGGCTGGGGCTGGTTTGAGCAGCGGGAACAGAATCACATCGCGAATGCTTACGGCGTTTGTCAGGAGCATTATCAATCGGTCGATGCCGATGCCCAGCCCGCCAGCCGGCGGCATTCCGTATTTCAGAGCCATGATAAAGTCTTCATCCATCCGAGCCATGCTTTCCTCCGCACTTTGACCTTTGAGCTGGCGTCGGAAATTGGCTTCCTGAATATCCGGGTCATTCAGTTCTGTATAGGCGTTGGCCAATTCCATCGTGCCGACATAGAGTTCGAATCGTTCGGCGTAGCGAGGGTCGGCCTTGCTTGGCCGGGTCAGCGGACATAGTGCCGCCGGATAATCCAGTACAAAGGTCGGATTGACCAAATGGGATTCCACAGCAGCTTCGAAGACCCCGTTGATGACAACGGCGTCGTCCATCTGTGTTTCGTCGATGTCCAGCTGGCGTGCTTTGGCCCGGACGGCGTTTAGGTCTTCGGTATCGCATCCGGCATATTCTTTCAGCAGGTCGGCATAGCGCCGCCGCTGCCACGGCCGGCTCCAATCAATCTCCATCCGGCCGAACGGGAGCTGTCGGCTGCTGCAATGCTTTTGAATCAGAAAATCCACCAGCGATTCGGTCAGGTCCATCATATCGTGATAATCCGCATAGGCCTGATAGAGCTCCATCATGGTAAATTCCGGATTGTGTCGGGTGCTGAGGCCTTCGTTGCGGAAGTTGCGGTTGATTTCAAAGATTTTTTCCATTCCGCCCACCAGCAGCCGCTTGAGAAACAATTCCGGGGCGATTCTTAAGTACAGGTCGATATCGAGGGTATTGTGATGAGTGATAAACGGTCTGGCCGCCGCTCCCCCCACGGTGGTCTGCATCATCGGGGTCTCCACTTCGATGAATCCGCGTTCCTCAAGGAAGGAACGAATGGAGGAGAGCATGGCACTGCGCGTAAGGAACCGCTGCATGACTTCGGGGTTGGCCCAAAGGTCCACATAGCGGCGGCGATAGCGTAAATCCACATCGGCCAGGCCGTGAAATTTTTCCGGCGGCGGCAGCAGGGCCTTGCCCAGCAGCGTCAGCCGCTCAACCCAAATGGTAATCTCGCCGGTTTTGGTTTTGCCGAGCATTCCTTCGGCACCGACGAGGTCGCCCAACTCAAGCCGCTTCACCAGTTCCCACTGGTCGGCCAGCAGTTTGTTGCTCAGCCCCAGCTGAATGGTTCCGCTGGAATCCCGCAGCGTGATGAAAATAAGTTTGCCGATATCGCGGAGCAGCACGATTCGTCCGGCACAGCGTGCACGCTGGCCTTCCTGCTGGTCCTGGTAGCGGTTTTTGACGGCTTGCGCCGGTTCTGTATCGGGAAACCGCCCGCCGTAAGGGTCAATTCCAATTTGTTGAATCTGCTGTAATTTTTCTCTTCGTTTGAGTTCGAGTTTATTCATTTTAATTTCTGAATCCTTTAGAAGACTTCATTGGGGTCGATCGGCCGCTGCCAAATCTGGGGGTCCGGCGGCTGGATGGGGCAGCCCTCCCGGAGCAGTTTGGCCTGAGCCACCATCAGGGCGGCGGACAGCTGGGGATCGGACACCAGGGTTTCCTCCAGCGTGTAGCGCCGCTCCTGACTGCTGTTGGTGTGGAAGGCCTGCACAAGAATATCATTTTTACGCTGGACTTCGAGCATCCGGCGGATTTCGTGATTGTACAGTTCTACCTCGACATCGGGGGCGATGCCCCAATCTTTGCGTCCGATTTTTTCCATCTCGTAGCGGTTTTTGACCTGCTGGTCGCTGGGCAGATGGTAATAGGCGACGGTGTACTTCAGCTGAGAGCCGCCGCCGGTGTAGGGGGTGACCACCTGAACAGACCCTTTGCCGAAACTGCGGGTGCCTACGAGGGTGGCCCGCCGGTATTTGGGGTCCTGCAGAGCACCGGCTACGATTTCCGAGGCGCTGGCACTGCCGCCGTTGATCAGAATGACCAGCGGATAATTGGGATGTGTTCCTTTTTCATGGGCCATTTCATACGTGGCAAAGCCGTGCCGCGGGTTGCTCTTGACAATGACGCCCTTGCTCAGGAACAAGTCGGCAACCTCGGCTGCACTGTTAAGGTAGCCGCCGCTGTTGTACCGCAGGTCAAGAATCAGGCCCCGCATTCCCTGTTTTTCAAGCTGAGTGAGAACCTGGTCCAGCTCATCGCGAGAGGTTTCCGAGAAGGAAGTCAGCCGCACATAGCCGACTCGATTGACCGGGTCCGCCCAGTAATCCCACTGTCCGCTTTCAGTTCTTTGCCAGCCGCGGATGGGCTGGACAACGATACGGTCGCGGATGATCGTGTAGTCTTTCACCTCACCGGTCGAGGGCCGGCGAATGGTGAGTGTGACCTTGGTGCCTTTGGGGCCGGTGATCTTGCTGACGGCGCAAAAAATGGTCATCTTTTCGGTCGGTTCGCCGTTGACGGCCAGGATTTCATCGTAAGCATCCAAACCTGCTCGATAAGCTGGCGTATCCGGCAGCAGACTGATGATGGTCAATACGCCGGTGGCCTTGGAAATCTCCACGCCGATGCCGCTGAACTGCTGAGTGAGACTTTTTTCGAAATCCTTGACATACCAGGGCCAAACCAATTCGGTAAAAGGATCCAAAGTTGAGAGGGCGGCATGAGAAAAGTGAGCGATTACCACTTCCTCCGGCAGATGCAGCGTTCGGCGGTTCAGTTCGAGCAGCGACCGAAGCAGCTGGTTTAAGTCGGAGGCCTGCTTGACATCTTTGGCGTTCAACTCAGCTTCCAATGCATTGAGCTCTTCAAGAAATTGAGAGGCCGTTTGAGCATCCGTTTGGAAGGCGATATCAGAGGAGGATTTTTCGAGAACGCGAACGAGCAGACGGCACCGCTGAAATATCTTTTGGATCATTTCGGCATAATCCAGCGGCCGGACATAATTATTATCAAGCAAATACAAAGCCCGCTCAAACATTTCCGGTTTTATATCCTGGTAGCGCTGCTGGACAGTATCATCGCAGGCCCCGTCTTTAAGAGACAGTTCGATTTCGAGCAGTTCCGAAAGTTCTTCGGCTTTCTTACGATATTCAGGATTGTCCTCGTCGAGAGCAGTCAGCCAGTAATAGACGCGGATATAGGCATCGGTCCAGCGTCCCTGCTCTTCGTAGAGGCGAGCTCTCTGGAGAGCGGTTTCAACGGCCTTCTGAATGAAGGGGTGCTCGAGCAGGGCTTGTTTTTCCTCTTCGGTTGCCAGGTCGCGCAGGCGAATGGCGGCAGCCAGCACGCCCTCCAGACCATTAGCGTCTGCCGGCGGATAGTTGTCTGCCAATTTTTCCTCTGAGGGGGCCTCTGAGTCTTCCGGCGGCAGCTGGACGGAAGCATTTTCTGCATTCAGAAGGTCAGACAGCTTATTTTGAAGCTCAGCCAGCCGCTCCTGCTGCTGCTGCCAGACTTTGTCGCGAAGCATCTGCCTGCGCTGCTGCATTTGTTCCCAACTGTGGAGAATTTGCCGAAGGGACTCTAAAACGCCGTTTTCGCCGGCAGCATTGTCCAGAGTTTCCTGAACAGCTGCCACATTGCCGGTACAGAAAAACTCGATGGCGGAAGCGGCTTTCAGGGAAACAGGCAGCGAACACTCGGACGAGGACGAGGTGCCTTCCTGTCCGGTTTGATTCTCTGATGGAAGAGGGGGTGTTCGCGGTTCACAGGCAAACACCAGCCCCAAAACAAGCACCGCTGCCGATAGCCAGACAACCAACTTGCAAACCTTCTGAATTCGCAGATTCATAACAATCCTGAGATTGGGTTATTCTATGTAAGCCGGACGGGCAAAGCCGTCCGGCCGATTTATTTTCTATCCGTCAAGCCCGAAAGTCTTGATTACCTGCATTCGGCGGCCTTGCCGGCACAGCCCAGCACATGGAGTTTATGCCTAACCATTTCCTTGATAGCATCACGGGCAGGGCCCAGATACTTGCGCGGGTCAAACTCACTGGGTTTTTCTGCGAAGACTTGACGAATCTTGGCCGTCATTGCCATCCGCAGGTCGGTATCGATGTTGACCTTGCAGACAGCCATTTTAGCCGCCCGGCTGATGGCTTCTTCCGGTACTCCCATCGCATCGGGCATTTTGCCGCCGTACTTGTTGATAAGGTCTTTAAATTCCTTCAGGACGCTGCTGGCTCCGTGCATGACCAGCGGGAAACCGGGCAGCCGCTTCTGAATTTCTTCGATGACATGGAAGGCGATTTTGGGTTCGCTTTTGAATTTATAAGCGCCGTGACTGGTGCCGATGGCCACAGCCAGCGAGTCGCAGCCGGTTCTTTTTACGAATTCTTCGGCTTGGGTCGGATCGGTCAGATGAGCGGAGACGTCATCGACGCCGACCACATTTTCTTCGATGCCGCCCAGCCGGCCCAGTTCGGCTTCTACGACAACGCCGTGGGCGTGGGCGTATTGGACCACTTGTTTGGTAATCTTGACATTTTCTTCAAAGGGAAGATGGGACGCATCAATCATCACCGACGTAAATCCGTCGTCCACGCACTGCTTGCACAGTTCGAAGGTGTCTCCGTGGTCCAGGTGCATGCAAATCGGGATATCTGGATTTTCCGCGACAGCAACATCGATAATGGCTTTCAGATAACTCATTTTTGCGTATTCACGAGCGCCGCGGGAAATCTGCAGAATCAGCGGGGCCTTTTCTTCTGCGATAGCGGCTACAATACCCTGGGTGATTTCCATATTATTAACATTGAACGCCCCAATAGCGTAGCCGTTTTTGTAGGCCATCTCAAACATCTTTTTTGTCGTTACTAAAGCCATAGCAGTTCCTTTCTTCAATCCTTATTTTCTTTTATGCGACTGTACACAGCGGGCATTCGAGCGGTCGATAGGATTTATTCTTCGAGCACGGGCTCGGTCATGCCCATATATCTGCGTCCGATAGCTAATTCTTTAACACCTTGAGGCCAAATGCTCAGCGAGATGGATTGGCGACCCAGTGACTCGTCCAGCGAGAAGTTCAGACCGTAAAACAGACGGTGATAGCGGCGAATCAAGGTCAGTTCGCTGCGCACGGTCTTGCCGTATTCGAAATTGTATTCCTGCGCCAGGACAGCTGTGTAGCGGGAGCCCAGCGAATAGGTGAGAGCGGCTACTACGGAATGAGAACCCTCTTCGTGAATCCCTTCGGAGGGGATATCTACCTGCACCGGCCGCAGATAGCGGCTGCCGATATAATAACTCAGTTCCGGATACACATAACGGCTGATGCCCAGGTCCAACTGCTGAAGGCGGCCGCTGTCCAGGTCGTAATCCTGATCGCTGAGGAAAGCCGTGGTGTCGCTGACTTTCCATTCTATATCACTGTTAATTGAGTTGCGGACCAGGCCGAAGAAACTGTTGTTCCGTCGGGTTCGCAGCGGGATAGCGGAGTCATTGAAAAGAAAATCTGCCGGTCCGTAGCGTCCGAAGGGGTCGATGTCTTCATCGGCAGGGTCTTTGACCCAGGTGGCATCCAGATCCCAGCGGAGCCAATCCACAATTTGCCGTTGATTTTCCGGACCCCGGTAAGTTTGCCATCGCTGGGAAAGGCCGAGATTGTACATATTCCGCATTTCAATCGCAGCACTGTTATCTTCATAGAAGGTAGCTTCAAAATGCGGTTTGACCAAATGCCGGATACCATTTAAATCCCACAGCCGGCTTTGGACAGATGGGTCCACCTTCCAAAACATGGTAGAGGTTCGGATGCCGTATTCGCCGAGAAACGGCTGCTCTTCTGGGGAAACGGGGGTACCGTCCAGAGCCAGATTAAACTCGTCGTGATCTTCATAGGCAAAGGTAGCCGCCGCGAAGGGAACTGCCTTGAGCGTGCCGAACATCAGGGGCCAATCGACTTCGTTGCGGGTATAGGCCAGCGTATAAAAATCTTCGTCTGTTGGCGGTAAAGCCAGGTCTTCATCGAACCGGTTTCGCAGCCGTCCAATCTGCGTATCGCTGTAGAAGGTGAGCTGATGATTCCAGAAAGAAGCCCCTTTGAGGTGATATTCTACGGTCGGCAATTCTTCGATGGTGTTTTCAAAATCATTAATGCGGACCTTGCCGAGGATAGAGAAGGCCCAGTTGTCTTTCAGCCGTTTGAGGTGAACGAGCGTTTCCTGAGGTTTGTCGGTATAAAATTCGCCGCGGTACATCCACTCCTGGAAATAGCGGTCAGACAGATAGCCGACCTCAATGGTCAGCTGCCAGTCTTCGGGCAGATAAGTGCGGTGTCTCCAGCTGAACCGTCCGCGAACGTCCTGGTCGGGGTCGAGGTTTCGCCGGTCGCTTCCAACTCGTCCGAGGTCATCATTTCCCCGATAACTCATAACATAACCGAGCAGTTCGCCGAAGGAATCGGGGCGTTTGTACTCCGACTCGATTCCTCCGCCGACGCCGCGGTCGCTGTAGTAGTCAACAAGCAAATCAGTATTCATCCCTTCCGGCTCAGGTTGTCCGAGCAGACGGGCCAGGTTCCATCGGCTCTCCAGAGTGGTGCCGAATTCATTGTCATTGCCGAGGCGTACTCGGTTGAGGGGAAATTCAGGTCGACGGAAATCGGTCTGGACGCGGGGCCATTTCCATAGAGTCCGGCTGCCGTACCGGAATGATATATCTTCCAGCCAGGCCTGGGGCTGAGTGTCGGTCGGCTGCTGCTCCTGCTGTCTTTCTTCGATTTGTTGGGGTGTGAGCAGCACCATCCGGGCGGCGTGGACAGAAATTTGGGGCAGATAAAACTCGCTGTCAGTTACCTGAACATTTTCCCCTTCGAAAGTGGTTTCGTTGATTCGGCGAAGGGTTTCTGCACGAATGTACACCGGCAGGGAACGGGAAGGACTGAATGTTCGCAGTTCGGCCTGCACGACAAGGGCCTGATGACGGAGAAAATCGTAATAAATTTCATCAGCCCGGATGGTCATATTCCTCTCGGTCATCACGATATTGCCGGCTAAATAAACCGCTTCAATGGTGCCGGAGGCGATTTCATTGCCGCCGGGACCGGGGCGGGTTTGGGTTAGCGAATCGCCGCTGTAATAAACGACGGCGCTGTCAGCCAGGAACTCCAGCAGGAGTCCTTCGTCTTCCCGCTTCTGCCAGAGATAAAATCGGCCCGAAATTGTAGCGGCCTGTCGTCCATCCGGCAGGGTTCGCTTTTCAATCTCAGGTGCCGGTTCCCAAAGGGCATTGATATGGATAGGATAGGAAGATGGGGGTTTTTCGGCGGCCTTGGGGGCAGCGGCGACTTCGGGCTGCCGGCGTTCAGCCGCAGCCGCAGCCGCGGCCCCTTTTTTGACGGTTAGACTGTGCGGCGGCAGAAAACGGTCTTCTATCCGCGGTACATAGGCCGTTGGCGGAGGAACGGGACCGGCTTGCATCTGGCGGAATATCGTGACAGCCCGCGTGTAGAGCGGCTCGCTGTCAAACAGTTTGCTGGTAAGGGTTTCCTGCTGGCGGGCGCTGACGAAAACCTGACCGGTGACAAAAAAACGAACTGCCAGACAATGAGCATTTTCTGCAACCGGCTCTGAGATAATCGCCATCTTAGAACGGCTTCCCCGTTTGAGTGTCACATTGCCTTCGAGATACAAAAGGGCCTCATAATACTGGCCTTCAGAAAGGCCGGACGGCTCGCCGCAAAGTTTAAGCAGGACAACAGCCCTATCGGCTGAGAATTGATTATCTCCGATGGCGCCTTCCACTTTCGTTTCGAGGATAAATCGGCTCTCTGTTTGTCTATCTGCTTGGGCCCGCCGAAGCCGGTGAGCAGACAAATGCAAGTCCTGACCTGCCGGAAACAGACTGCTGGTTTGTGCAGACAGCATCCCCGCTGCTCCAAACAGCCAGAAAAGCCAACCGATCCTTCGAATTTGCATGAGCCAAACCTTTCCGGAAGCGAACCAGACTTTACTGCCATTTTTTCAATGGAGAACATCGCCTCTTCAAGATTGGCAATTATATCGATTCAGAAGGTCGATTCCAGACAAAAAAGCGAATATTTGGAGTTCTTCGGAGAGGAGGGTCAGCGGGGGCTTTACAGCTGCCTGTACTGAATGACGGCCTTGTAAAGGCCGCTTATCCGAGAGGGTTTTACGAACTGAGGAGGGTATTTTTCGTTGCGGGGCTGAAGCCGAATCTGGTTTTTTGCATCGAAAAAGACCCTTTTGAACGTTGCTTCATAGGGGTTTTGAAAACGAACGAAGCAGTCGCAGCCGCTCTGAACGGATGCGGCGGGGGAGAAAATGACGATATCTCCCTGGCGAAACTCAGGTTCCATTGAATCACCCACAACCCGGACAGCAAAAGCATTGGGGTCATTCAAATCTGGGGCCAGGACATAATCATCTGCAAAACCGACGGGATACCCCAAGTCGTCGAAATCTCGCGGATAGCCGGCGGCTACTTTGTTGATGATTGGTATCCAGTTCCCCGGCGGCCGCTTTTTGGTATCCTGAAAATCCTGGTCGCTGATGATGCGGCCTATGTCAGACACTTTTTGTTTTCGTTTGAGTATGTTTCGGAGAAGGGAACGGTATTTGCGATTTTCAGCATGAAGGGCTTCGAGTTCCCGTCGGATATCTGATGGAAGTTTTTCTTTGTGAGCCAAATAGAGGAGATAGCCGCTCTTGAACTTTAGGATTTTCTCGAGTTTTGCAATTAATTCATCGGAAGGGGGATTGTTGACGCTTTCTGTTTCGATGGTGGACAAATAGGGCTTGGAAAAACCCGTCTTCTCTGCTACCTCGTCGAGGGTCAGTTTGAGTTCTTTTCGCTTTTGGCGAATGATTTTTCCCAGTGCCATAAGATTCAGAATAGATGTTTTTGGGAATAAATCAACTAATTTTTTTGATAAATAATTAACAAACAGACAGCATAAAAAAGAGGAAAAAGAGTGGATCTGTAAGCCGAGTTCTGTCTGCCGTATCAAGGTACGGGAGGCGGTTATTACACTGGACCGATTGTTGCCAATCGGCTCTGTCTGTCGGTTTCCCTGCAGACAAGCAACCTACCCGCCGGAATTGCCCGGGCCAGGCTCCGGCCTATTTGGTCTTGCAGGCGGCGGGGTTTGCCGTGCCGCCGCTGTTGCCAGCGGCGCGGTGCGCTCTTACCGCACCTTTTCACCTTTGCCTGTACCCCGCATTTGTTTTCAGAGGGTGAGAATGCTGCCTTTCTTCGCATAGCAGTTTTGCCCTCAAAACAGGTGCGGGGCCATCGGCTGTTTGTTTTCTGCGGCACTTTCCCTCGGGTTGCCCCGGGCGGCTGTTAGCCGTCGCCGTGCCCTGTCCTGCTCGGACTTTCCTCCCTGCACTTGATGATAGAAATCAGGTATGCTTTTGAATCAGCATCTGTTTCTATTTCTATTCGTGCAGGGCAACCGCCCGATCCACTCTTGAATATTATACGAAAAATCGGGGCTTTGGTAAAAAATTTTTTTGAAAAGGTTGGTCAAAAATATCCGGTCGGAGATTTTATTAGTTCTTGTAAAATAATGTCTTATGAAATAACAGGACAAAACGGGTCAAATTTGCCTTGTGTATTTTCCCTATTTCCACTTTTTTGTTTTGTTTTTTTTGACCTTTTGGATATAATTTCTGTCAAGTTGGGAGAAGGAGGGTAATCCCTTCGGGATTATCCTCTTTTTTTATGCATTTCATCTGCTGCATCTGGCCTAAAAATTTGCCCCCTTCGTTTCATTTCGTAAAGTTCCTTGTGTGAATGCCGGCAGAAAAAAATCCAGAAGCGATTTTTTGCAAAAAATTTTCACCAAAATATTTTCTTAATAATACTTCCTTTGAGTCAAAAAACCCGATTTGTCTTAAACATTTATGTGTTTTTAGCTGTCGAATCAGTCGAGTGGGGGAAAATTTTTCTTGTTGACTTAATTCAAATGCCCGTTTAATATCCCCGCTTCAAACACTTGTTTGATTTCTCTTCCTGTCTGTACTGACTGACTGTATGCAAAATCCTGATAAAAATACGGATATCAGTTTCGATACACGTGAACGGCTTCTGGATGCTGCCGAGAAGTTTTTCTGCCAGAAGGGTTTTGAGGGAACTTCCATACGGGATATTACAGCTGAGGCCGGCTGTAATATTGCGGCTGTCAACTATCATTTCGGCGGAAAAGAAAAACTCTATGAAGAGATGTTTCGCCGACGCCTTCTGGAGAACCTGGAGGCCCATTCAAAGGTGATTGACCGTGTTTGTTCCGGGGAAAATCCGACGCTGGAGACGCTTCTGCGAGAGCTGGTTCGGCCTGTTCTTGAGTCCGCCCGACGGCAGGATCCCTGGTCTCGGATTATTCGGCTTCTGGTCCGGGAGGCCTTGCACCATCGGGTGGAGATTGACAAAATTGTAGATGATATTAAGGTTCAGTTTCTGGATCGCTTGGCGAAGGCCTTTGAGCAATTAATCCCCGGCTTGGAACGGAGAGCCGCTCAATGGGCAGTGTTTTCGTTTGAGTCTCTGGTACTGCATCCTATATTGTTCTTGAAGCTTTCGGAATTGCTGCTGCCGGACTTTACGGTTGAAGAACTAACTGAACATATTGTTCGTTTCGGAGCGGCAGGTCTTCGTGGTTGTGTGGAAGGGAATGCCTAATGGATTCATCCAAGACAAAACTTCTTATGGTAGTGACGGGATTGTTGGGTATGGTCGGCTGCACAGTGGGACCGGATTACGAGCCGCCGACACTGGAGATGCCGGCGGCCTGGACTCGATTGGAAGAAGGGCTGGTTCCCTCCGAGGATGTTCTAAAAAACTGGTGGACGCTGCTGGACGACCCGGTGCTCGAAGGGCTGATTGAGCAAGCTCTTGACAACAACCTGACGCTTCAGGAATCGTATCTGCGTATTCAGGAATCGCGAGCGTTGCGGGATGCGGTGGCCGGCGATCGCTATCCTTCGGTTTGGGCTTCGGGTTCTTATACTCGCAGCCGGCAAAGCCGAAACATCCCTTTTGCGACAGAAGGGATTAACAGGGAGCATGGGGTGTATTCGTCAGGCATCGATGCTTTTTGGGAGCTGGATTTGTTTGGCGGCATCCGGCGTTCGGTGGAATCGGCGCAGGCGTCGCTGGAAGCGACGATTGAGGCCGATCGAGCCGTGCAGGTGAGTTTGTGTGCGGAAGTGGCGGCGGCCTATGTGGAACTGCGGACGTCGCAGCTGCAGCTTCGATATGCTTTGCAAAATCTGCAGGCACAGGAGGAAATGCTTCAACTGACTTACAGCCGGTTTGAAGCGGGGCTCGCTCCGGAGCTGGATGTAGCACAAGCCCGACAAAATCTGGCCAATACGGAAGCGGAGATTCCTCTGCTTCAGCTGGCTGAGCAGCAGTCCAAACATCGGTTAGCAGTTTTGCTGGGGCGGTTTCCTCGGGATTTTGAAGTCGGGGCTGCTCGTCCAGATTTGATTCCGATTCCGGCGGAAGGGGGGCTGCCGCCCGTCGTTCCGGCGGATTTACTCCGGCGTCGGCCGGATATCCGCCAGGCGGAGCGTTTGCTGGCGGCCCAGAGCGCCCAAATCGGTGTAGCAGAGGCACAGCTGTATCCTTCGCTTTCTTTATCGGGTGTATTTGGATTATCCTCAGAATATTTTTCAGATTTAGGCCGGTGGTCCAGCCGAACATTTTCGCTGGGTCCGTCGATTGATTGGAATCTTTTCGCAGGGGGTCGTCTTCGCCGTCTGGTTGAAGCGGAAACTGCCCGTGCTGAGCAGCTTCGCAAGGCCTATGAGCAGACAGTTCTGACGGCGGCCGAAGAGGTGGAAAACGCCATTGCGGCCTATCGACAAGAGCAAATCCGCCTGCTGGCGCTGAGGCGTTCGGTGCAGGCGGCGGAAGACACCGTACGGCTGGTGGAGATTTTGTATCGCAGCGGCCTGACGGATTTTCAGAATGTTCTGGATGCACAGCGGACGCTTTACAGCCAGCAGGACCGTTTGGCCGTCAGCGAGGGAACGGTTGTGCTGGATTTGATTCGAATTTATAAAGCGCTGGGCGGCGGCTGGGATGCAGCCCAAATAGA
>ERZ795050.555-NODE-555-length-57629-cov-10.974485_pt1 | contig 57629 bp, 51 predicted proteins | sample MGYA00375134_ERZ795050 | MGnify/ENA primary metagenome ERZ795050 (study PRJEB30179, sample SAMN05720221) | activated sludge metagenome | isolation source: Anaerobic digester | place: Japan | collected 2015-05-26 ... | reverse complement strand
GCAACTATTACTACCAGATCAATGCAGAAGGAACGCAGGGACAACGCAGGCTGGTAAGCGGGACGGTGTTGCTGATGAGATAAGTTTCGATAAGTAGGCAGAAGGCAGTCTGTAGTAGGCACAGACATCTAACTCACCCCCGGCCCCTCTCTTTCGAAAAGAGAGGGGAGCTGATGGCGTTTCCGGATTTTATGATTGTATCATAAAATAAAAGATCAACACCCAGCTAAGTCCCGTAGGGACGGCACTATTCCTTGTAATTTCTGAATTACTATTAGTAGGCAGTCTTCAGTAGGCACGGAAAACGCATGGTTTCTGTTCAGTAAAATTCCCTGAACATAGAATGAAATAAGTATTGTTAGATCTTTTCCTTCTCAGGAATTAGAGTCTTAAGGATTTGCCATATTTCAGCATAATTTTCCTGCTTCAGATAAATCATCAGAACTCCTTTATTTTCCGTTTTTAGTTTTAAAATCCTTTGTCCTTTCTGAAAAATCATCTGATAAAAAACAATATCGGCCCATTGTATGTCTAATGTTTTTTCTGAAGTGGAAACAGTTTTCCCCGGCAAAATGGTAAGGCCTCTTTGCCCGATACTCAGCTGGCATTTTTGTACCATAAATTGTATGATAAGGATAAAGAACAAAATAACCAGCAGCAAAGTAAAGCCTAAATCAAGTATCTCATTTTCAGTCAGTTTTACTTCCTGGATAAAGAAAAAAGATCCAAAAGTGAAAATAATGATTAAGAAAATACCCGTCATATAGCGCCATGGGTAGTAATAAAACAAGTGATAGTTTTTATTTTCCTCAGCCATTTTTATATGCGAAGTTAGGCATCTTAATATCATTTGAATGTCTGAAGCTTTATTTCTAATAAATAGGTTTCAGATTTTGATTTTAAACCAAACAGGGAGAAATCAGGATAATGGAATACTAATTCCAGAAAATCTGCGGAGAGACAGGGATTCGAACCCTGGGTCCGCGTAAACGGACAACGGTTTTCGAGACCGCCCCAATCGACCGCTCTGGCATCTCTCCAATTTCACCGCAAAGGTCTGCGTTTTTTTAAAACCTGTAAATATTATCTTCTATTAGTTTTTCTGCAATCTTTCTACGTTCTTCCTTCACATTTACACCTTTGACTTTTGACAGGTTATAAATGGCATGGAACAATTCAGGCTTTTCTTCCTCACATTCAAATGAATTCAATGCATCTGTCCCTTTTTTCAATAATTCGCCTGCTACATCATACATCAGCACATTCAGTATAGAGCGGTAAATTTCATTTTGTCCTTTGAGGCTTTCCAGTTTTTTAACCCGTAGCAATGTTGATTCTGCCACATACAGACCAATCAGCATATCCGACAGATTCATCATTATTTCCTGCTCATGGACAAGCGTTTTATGAAATTTTTGATCAACCAGATAAATCAGCAGTAAAATAGCTTTTTTAAAACGCGAAATTTCATATTCCTTTTGCTCAAAATAACCTTCAGGCGATTGATAATCAATACTTTTTTGATTTACTTCTTCCAACACCTGCATTCCTTTTTCAAATAAAGGAAAATCACCCTTGGGTGCTTTCTTTATTAAGGTATCAATAACCAGTAACCTGTTGATTTCGTTTGTTCCTTCAAAAATTCTGTTTATTCTGGAATCACGGTAAGAACGATCCACCGGTGCTTCTGAAGAAAATCCCATGCCTCCGTAAATCTGGACAGCTTCATCGGCCACATAATCAAGTGCTTCAGAACCGTAAACCTTTAAGAGTGCAGCTTCAATGGCAAATTCTGCTACCCCGCCAATATTGGCTTCACCATACGATTTTCCATCTGCTTTCAACGAATCAATAAAGCGGTTAACATAGTAAGAAGCCCGATAAACAGCAGATTCTGTTGTAAAAGTTTTGATAACCTGTTCGGCCAGTTTAAATTTGATAGCCCCGAAACTTGAGATAAAAGTTCCAAATTGTTTACGTTCGTTGGCATACTGTACAGAAAGATTGATGGCTCTTTTGCATGCCCCAAGCACTGTTCCACCCAGCTTTATTCTTCCGATATGAAGAATATTCAATGCTATTCTGAAACCTTCACCCCTGCGTCCAAGCAGGTTTTCAACAGGTACTTTTACATCGTTAAAGAAAATCTGTGTGGTTGATGAGCCTTTTATTCCCATTTTCTTTTCTTCCGGATTGACGACCACTCCATCCCACGACCTTTCGACAAGAAAAGCACTTAACACACGGTCGTTATCGATTTTGGCAAAAACAGTAAACAAATCGGCAAAGCCTCCGTTTGTAATCCACATTTTCTGACCGTTCAGAATATAGTATTTACCATCTTCAGACAACACGGCTCTTGAAGTGCCGGAATTGGCATCTGAGCCGGCACCCGGTTCGGTCAGGCAATAAGCGGCAAGCATTTCTCCGGTGGCAAGCTTCGGAATATATTTAGCCTTTTGTTCTTCATTTCCATAATACAACAGCGGCAATGTTCCGATACCCACATGAGCCATATAAGCTACTGAGAATGAATGTCCTGCACCAATCGCCTCACTGGTTCTCATCGAAGTCAGGAAAGATTGACCAAAACCCATATACTCTTCAGGAATAGAAATGCCTAAAAGGCCATATTCTCCGGCTTTTTTCAACAGGCTGGGCATAATTCCCTTTTCCTGAGCGTCAATTCTTTCAAGATTCGGGAAAATTTCTGTCTTCAGAAAGTCGTCACAGGTACCGGCCATCATATTCACTTCATCGTCAAATTCTTCAGGAATGAATGTATCAGAAATACCGGTTTCTTTCAAAAGAAATTCTCCACCGCGCATTAATTTTTCCTTTTCCATGGCATGTATCATTTTTTTTGAGCGGGCAAAGTTAGAGCTTTAATCTTTCTGACAAAGACATTTAATATTTAATTTTCTTTATACGATAATTTTAACTGTTTTTAAATCCATCTTTAATGAAAGTTATAATTTTGCGGCATGTTAAAATATCTGACAGTTATCGTTTCCATTGTTATTACCCATTATGCGACAGGACAATCGTTTCAGCAAAAAACGCTTGATGCCGGAAATATCGGTATTACTTTAAGCAATGTAGGGACTATCGGTCAACCCAATATTCGTAACAACCCCTCAGGGCCGCCAAGCATGGAATATCCGCTGAATTCAGGTATAGAGCATTTGTTTGAAGGCGGACTTTGGCTTGGGGCTGTTGTAAACGGGCAGAAACGTGTATCTACCGTTACACTCGATGCTCCGGCCGGTTATTTTGCAGGCGGTTCAGGATTTGAATTTACGGCACTTTCAGACATCACTGAAAAATCCCGTCTTCCTTCAAGCAATTATTATTCATCATCGGCTGTTGCTCATCAGGAATACCATTTTTCCATGACTGACTCAAATACCATCGTTCCGGGTACAAGTATCAAAATTCAGGATCATTTATATCCCCTGAAAGCAGTTGCCGATGTCAGGTGCATGGCATGGAATTATTCATTTACCGACTTCTTTGCTATTTTTGAATATAAAATCACCAACTATTCTTCTGAAAAGTGGGATTCTGTTTACTGCGGTTTGTGGACAGATCTGGTAGTCAGGAATGTCAACGTAACTCAGGATGCCGGCACCGCTTTTTACAACAAAGGAGGTGGTGGCTACATTGATTCCTTCAATGCTTTATATGCATTTCAGGTTAACGGAGATGATATTGATTTCACACAATCTTACGGAGCCTCACAGTTTCTGGGCATCCTCTGGAGAGGTTTATATCTTCACCCGAAAAACCTGAAACTTGAAAAGGATTCAGGAATAAAAATAAATGTAAATGCCAATTTCTGGGATTTCCGTACTTTCAGTGGTGGCAAATATGGCGCACCTGCAGATGATGTGCAGCGTTATGAAAAACTGAGTAAAGGCCTTGTATTTCCTGATCCTGCACTTCAGCTTCCCGGCAACAAAACCCAGCTACTCTCAGCAGGCCCTGTTCCTGAAATTAAACCGGGAGAAACATTTACAATCGTTTTTGCCCTTGTAGCTGCCAGGCAACTGGTGTATAAAACTGATAATGAAGCCTCACGACAGGAACTTTACCAACATCTGAACTGGGCAAAAAGAACTTTTACTGGCGAAGACCTGAATGAAAACGGTATGCTTGACAAAGATGAAGACCTGAACAATAATCAGCAGATCGACCGCTATATTTTACCGGAACCACCCCACACCCCTGTGATGAAAATCATTTCCTCAAACAATAAAGTTGATATTTACTGGGATAAAAGCGCCATTGAATCCATTGATCCCATCACTAAAAAACATGATTTTGAAGGTTTCAGATTATATCGTACTGTTTTGGGCAGTGATTTCAACCTGAAAATGGTTCAGGAAGCCAAACTCATTGCTCAATGGGATTCAGCAGGGAACAATAACGGATTCAACAATGGATTTGAAGAAATTCGTCTGAAAAATCCGATAACATTTGAAGATGATACGGTCAGTTATTATTTCCATTACTCCATTGACGGATTGCTAAATGGCTGGCAATACTTATTCATCCTCACTGCCTTTGATAAAGGAGATCCTGCACTCGGACTGGCTTCCCTTGAGTCGTCAAAAACTGAAAATGCAGTCAGTGTTTTTCCGGGTACGCCAGCTGAAAATGACAATAATACCGGTATCGGCATTTATCCTAATCCCTATTACAGCAATGCCGCATGGGATGGAGTTACAAGCCGTACACGAAAAATCATTTTTTACAACCTGCCTGAAAAATGCGAAATATTAATATGTACTGTTTCAGGTGAATTGATCAGAACGCTCCAACACGATGCTGAAACCTATCAGGGAGAAGATATTCAATGGTTTAACAACTTTTCAGGCAGCAAGAAAAGAGTTTTTTCAGGAGGGGAACATGCATGGGACCTGCTGTCGGAAAACGGGCAACTGGTTACACAAGGTATTTATTTTGTCATTGTCAAAGACCTGCTTTCCGGTGAAATTAAAAAAGGAACATTTACAATAGTCAAATAAAAGGAAATCGTTATGAAAAAATTAGTATTTGTCTTTATTTCAGTCATTTCATCTTTTTCTGTCCTGGCACAGACACACGGGACTGTCATTCCGATGGATAGTATCCAATATGTAGATACAATTACCTTAAATTCAGGGAAAACAGATCCGGTTCATTTTAAATACGGAGACACTGTTACCATCGAAGGGATTGTTACCTTCAACCCCATTTATTACGGACAAAGCACCAACCGTAAGGCAACCTGGCTTCAGGATACCATCTTCAAACCTTTCGGGGCCATGAATGTCTTTATTGAACCTGCTATGCCGGGTTATTCCGGAAATCTCGGACAACTGAATAATGAGGTTAAATTTTATGAGAATTTTTTACCCGGATACCGTGTCAAATGTACCGGTATTCTGGCAGACTATACCGAAAATACACAGCTTAACCTGATACCTATTGAAAGTGAAATTATTGATATTCCTTCAAGTATAGATACTTCGCTGGTGGTAAAACCCATTGAACTGACCATTGACAATTTTATGAAAAATGATGGCTCAGGCGGCCAGCTGATTATGAGAAGGACAGGAGAACAATACGAAGGCTACTTCGTACAATTCAACAATGTTACCGTTGTTGACGTTTCTGCTTCGGGAAGCCGCTATTACTGGTCGGTCCAGGATTCGGCAGGTAACAAGATTCAGATAAGGGATAATTCAGGTTATTTTCGCAACGATCACAAAGAAGATGCAGCATGGGTAAAAAACTACGTGTTTACACCACTTACCATCGGCACCCAGCTGAGCTACATCAGGGGGATCATTGTACAAAGTTCTTCTACGCTTGGCAATGTTTACATGATTTCACCCTGCCTGCCTACTGATATAAAGGTTGCAGCCGCAGCTCCTTTCATTGATACAAAAAACAAATATCCTGCTGTGCCTACATCCGCTCAGAGTGTAAAAATCAGGGCAAGAATCAAAGATAATGATGGCTTCATTCAATCAGCCAAACTTTACTACTCTGTCGGATTTGGCAACAAAAACTTTACATCTGTCAATATGACAAAAGATGGAGCCACCGATTTTTTTGAAGGAATTATTCCACCGGCTCCAAATGGTGAATATGTAAATTACTGGATCAGAGCCATCGACAACAATGGGTTGATAACCAATTCACCTGACACACTTGCCACCGGATCGGTTTACCGTGTTCTTGACAATGGCATTAAATCCATCTCAGACATTCAGGAAACACCGCTCTTAAGTGGCAGCTCAGTCTTTAACGGAGATACTATTACCAATTGCACTATTGGCGGTGTGGTTACAGCCACCTTGCAGCATTTTCCATTTATCGCCATTCAGGATGGGACAAAACCATATTCGGCAATTTTTATTAAAGCCTCAGCCGGAGACGGATTAGCCAATCTCAAACAGGGAGATTCCATTGTTATCAAAAACTGCAAGGTGATTGAAGATTTTAATATAACCTACCTGACTAATTGCGGGAATAATAACTTTGAACTGATTTCGAGGAACAATCCACTTCCCTCACCAGTAAAGCTGCTTTATCCTGACAGCGTAGCCCTGAAAAATCCAAAATACGGAGAGCCTTATGAATGTATGCTTTTACAGTTTGATAATGTGTATGTGGTCAGTTTAAATCCCGATGCCCCAGGTGGAAACTTTGGTGAATGGTCATTTTCTAATGATTCCAATTCAACTACAGGACTTAGAGTCGATGACCTTTCATCCTTCCTTGAATCAAATTTCAATACTGATTCTCTGACATTAGGTCAAAAACTTGATTACCTGAAAGGGCTTTTGTATTATAGTTTCGGCAACTGGAAAATGCTTCCGAGAACCAAATTTGACATTGCAGGATACTACTCTGATACTGTAACACACAGCCTTCCTTATTGCCCGGCAAACAACTTCATACATATTTATCCTAATCCCACCTCTGATATGGCTATTATCGAAGGTAATTCTTCGAGTCCTGACAATATTTCATGTACAGTATATGATATCAATGGAAGAGTTCAGTATTCTTTAACGACCTGCATTAAAGGAGATTTCAGGATTAGTTTGCCTGTCAATACACTAACATCAGGATGTTATTTCGTGAAGATTTCAGGGAATTCTATTGACAATCAGATATTTAGGTTAATAAAATTTTAAACTCTAAAGTCTTGTTTTTTCTTTAACTTCTGAACATTCTGACATCTCAATTGTTTAGTTGTTAAAAAATTTTGCAACATTGCTGCCTGATTGTGTATTTTTGCAGTAGTTAACAGGAAACAAATTGCTTGGCTTAATGTTTGACTATCGAACTCAATAAAATAATTTTTCATGAATGCCCGTTTTTCACAGCGAGTACAAGATGTAATTCAATACAGCAGAGAAGAAGCCCTGCGCTTAGGACATAGTTCTATCGGCCCCGAACATCTCCTCCTCGGTATTATCCGGGAAGGTATCGGAAAAGCCATTACCGTTTTTAATAATCTGAATGTTGACCCTTCAAAAGTCAGAAAAACAATTGAAGACATTATCCGTGTTGATAAAACACCCAAATTCGATCCGAATGCCAATCTGCCTTTGACGCGGCAGACTGAAAATATTTTAAAACTTACCTACGCTGAAGCACGCTCACTTCGCAGTGATATCATTGATACAGAGCATCTTCTGCTTTCTATTTTAAAAGATGAAGACAATGTTGCTTCGCAGGTAATGAGAAAGTTTTCCCTGACCTATGATGTGGTACTGGATGAAATTAAATCAGAATTTTACAGTCAGGCTGATTCACCTTTCGATCCTGAAGAAGATGATGAATTTGAACCTGAAAGAAAGAAGAAAAGCGATCCGGAAAAGTCAAAAAACCCGGGAGGAACACGTTCAAAAACTCCGGTTCTGGATAATTTTGGAAGAGATTTGACAAAACTGGCAGAAGATGGCAAGTTAGATCCCATCGTAGGAAGAGAAACCGAAATAGAGCGTGTATCTCAGATTCTGAGCCGAAGAAAAAAGAATAATCCGGTGTTAATCGGAGAACCGGGCGTTGGGAAATCGGCCATTGTTGAAGGCCTTGCCTTACGTATTGTTCAGAAAAAAGTTTCAAGGGTTTTATTCAATAAAAGAATTGTTGCCCTCGACCTGGCTGCTCTGGTAGCCGGTACAAAATACCGCGGACAATTCGAGGAAAGAATGAAAGCCGTTCTAAATGAACTTGAGAACAACAATGACGTCATCATTTTCATAGATGAGTTGCATACCATCATAGGAGCAGGCGGAGCATCCGGTTCTCTGGATGCTTCCAATATGTTTAAACCGGCATTGGCACGTGGAGAACTGCAATGCATTGGTGCCACTACACTGGATGAATACCGTCAACATATTGAAAAAGACGGTGCTTTGGAACGAAGGTTTCAGATCGTCATGGTGAATCCACCCACACCGGAAGAAACCCTGAATATCCTCCAGAATATAAAAGACCGCTATGAAGATCATCACAATGTGTTTTACACGCCCGAAGCTGTCAAAGCCTGTGTAAATCTCAGCCATCGCTATATAAACGACCGCCATCTCCCCGATAAAGCCATCGACCTTATGGATGAGTCAGGAGCAAGGGTTCATATTACCAACATTCATGTGCCAGCCGATATTCTCGACCTTGAGGAGCAAATTGAAAAAGCCAAACAGGCTAAAAATATTGCCGTAAAAAGTCAAAAATTTGAAGAGGCTGCCTATTATCGTGATCAGGAAAAGAAACTGATCGGATTGCTTGAAATTCAGAAAAACAAGTGGGAAGAAGAAAGTAAAAAACATCGCTATACCGTTACAGAAGAGCATGTCAGTGAAGTGGTTGCCATGATGACAGGCATTCCGGTCAAACGAATTCAGCGAAACGAAGGTATCCGTCTTCTTAACATGGCAAACGAACTTAAGGAAAAAATAATCGGTCAGGATGAAGCCATTCAGAAGCTGACCAAAGCCATACAGCGTACACGTTCCGGACTGAAAAATCCCAACCGTCCTATCGGCTCCTTTATCTTCCTCGGACCGACAGGAGTTGGTAAAACAGAACTTGGAAAAGTACTTGCCCGTTACCTTTTTGATTCCGATGATTCGCTAATCAGGATTGATATGAGCGAATACATGGAAAAATTTAATGTCAGCCGTCTGGTAGGCTCTCCTCCGGGCTACGTTGGATATGAAGAAGGCGGACAGCTGACCGAAAAAGTCAGACGTAAACCCTATTCAGTAGTTCTTTTTGATGAAATTGAAAAAGCACACCCTGATGTCAACAACATCCTCCTGCAGATACTCGATGAAGGATTCATTTACGACAGTCTGGGCAGAAAAATAGATTTCCGTAACACCATCATTATCATCACCTCCAATTTAGGGACAAGGGCTGTTAAGGAATTCGGTACGGGAGTAGGTTTTGCAGTCACCGAAAACCCTGACGATCAAGCCAAGAGCCTGATTGAGAAAGAGTTAAAGCGTTATTTCACGCCTGAATTTCTGAACAGAATTGATGAAATTATCATTTTCAACTCGCTAACAAAAGAAAATATCAAGCAAATCATCAATAATCCTTTGGCAGAGCTAAAAAAGAGAATTAAAGAAGTAGGCTATAACCTCGAAATTGAGGAATCAGCCATTAATTTTCTGGTGGAAAAAGGATACGACCCGAAATTTGGTGCACGTCCCCTCAACAGGGCTATCCAAAAATACCTGGAAGATAAAATAGCTGAGGAACTGCTGAAGCCAGAACTTATTGAAAATGAAACATTTATTGTTTACCACGAAGAAGGGAAAGATGAGCTTGATGTCAAACTGAAATCAATTGCTGATTTAACAGAAAAGGCTAAATAATCGTCATTCCTCACTTGAACTGTAATCCGGCTTATAGTGCTGCAACACTTCGTTGCTGATTCCGGTCATACTGAAACCTCCGTCATGAAAGAGTGTTTGCATAGTAACCATTTTGGTATAATCGGAGAATAAAGTTACAATATATCTGGCACAATCTTCAGGACTTGCATTTCCAAGGGGTGACATCTTATCGGCAAAATGATAAAAGGAATCAAAGCCCTTTATCCCTTTTCCCGCAGTAGTTTTTGTAGGTGACTGTGATACGGCATTTATTCTGACCTTTTTGGCTATTCCGTAATGGTAGCCGAAACTTCTGACAATGGATTCGAGCATAGCTTTGGCCTGCGACATATCGCTGTAAGTGGTAAAGACTCGTTGTGCTCCGATATAGCTCAATGTAACCACAGAAGCATATTCATTCAGCGCATCCTGTTTGTACAAGACCTGCATCAGCTTATGCAGCGAAAGTGCTGAAATATCAATCGTTTCAAGAAAATCCTGGTAATCCAGATCGACATAAGGTCTCTTTTTGACCACATTTCTCGACATCCCTACTGAATGAAGCACAAAATCAAGTTTTCCCCCTGCATATCTCATTGCTTCTTCGACCAGATTTTCAAGGTCTTCCAAAAGGGTCACATCTGCAGGTATAACGGGGGCATTCAGTTTTTCAGCAAGTTGTTTCAGATTCCCGAATCTGATAGCAAGAGGGCTGTTGCTTAAAACAAACTTTCCACCTTCATTTGCAACTTTTTCTGCTACGTGCCAGGCAAGAGATGATTCATTTAATGCGCCCAGTATAATCCCCTTTTTCCCCTCTAAAAGGTTAAAACTCATTTTTGTTTATTAGTACTTAATCTAATTTAAGGGCAAAAGTAGTTAATTTTTCTTAAGCAACAACTTTGCACTTTCAATAGCTGAAACAGGAGGGTTATTTCCGCCAATCATTTTCGCAATTTCATTTACTCTTCCCTGATAATCAAGCAATTTTACCGTAGTTAAAGTGAATTTACTTTCCTGATTTTTTTCAACAAGAAAATGTTTTTGCCCGGCAGAAGCAATCTGAGGTAAATGGGTGATACATATTACCTGTCTTTTCTTTGCTATTTCTTTGATTAACCCTGCTACCTGAAATGCAGTTTCTCCCGATACCCCCTGATCTATTTCATCAAAAATCAGGGTTGACAACAGGGATGAACCTGCCATAATTGATTTGATACACAACATAATACGGGACAACTCACCACCGGAAGCCGCTTTTGAAATCAACTGCATGGGAACACCCGGATTGGAGCTGAACAATAGCTGAATCTGATCGGGACCACTTTCATTGAAATCTGCAATTTCTTTTCGTTGAAGTGAAATGTTGATACTGGCTTTTTGCATTCCGACCTTTCCAAGCAAATCAAGTAATTTTTCTTTTAATGCCGGGATAACTTTTTCACGCGATTTACTTAATTCCAAAGCCGCAGACTGCAAATCCTTCTCAATATTTTTAATTTCAGCCGACAAGCGTTCAATCTTTTCTGCCAGCGATTCAAACCCATTTACTTTTTCTTCCAGTTCTTTTTCCAGCCCGATCAACTGAATTATATCAGTCAGATGATGTTTATTTAATAAATGATTGAGGCTGTCGAGACGTTGGGTAATCAGCTGAAGCCGTTCAGGATCTGATTCAGTCTTCTGATGTAAGTTGATAAGTTCCTGATGAATGTCTTTCATTTCGAGGTAATTGCTTTCAAGCCTCTTTAACAGTGATTCGAAAGAAGAGTTAAAGACTGAAATTTCGCTCAGATTCTTCCTGACTTCAATGATGCCTGCCATTATCCCTAGCTCACTATCTTCAATTTTATTCAGGCAAAACGCTATATTATTCCTGATTTTATCAGCATTTTCAAGCATATTCAACTCTTCCTGCAATAAAAGATCGTTCTCAGGGTCAGGCTTAAGTGCCTTTATTTCATTCAGCTGATAAATCAGATAGTCATATTCTTTAGATGCCTGTATTTCTTCTGCCCTTAATCTTTCCAGTTCCTTCTGTTTTGATTTGTATTGATTAAACAGGCCGGTATAATGTTTCCTAAGCTCAATATTGCCTGCCACCGAGTCCAGAAAAGCAAGCTGAAACAAAGGATTATTGATTTGCAGGATCTGGTGCTGGGTATGTATATCAATCTGACTTTCAGCAAATTCCTGAAGAATGTCGAGATTGACAGGGGTATCATTAATAAATGCACGGGATTTTCCTGTCGGACTTATTTCACGTCTGATTATTGTTTCATTTTCAAAGTCGATATCATTTCTGTCAAAAAACGGTTTATTTTCCGATGTAAGCCTGAAAGTGCCTTCAATGATACATTTCTGATCACGGTTAAATAAAATGGAATAATCGACCCGGTTACCGAGTATCAGGCCAAGCGCACCAAGTAAAATAGACTTTCCTGTCCCGGTTTCACCGGTGATAACATTAAAACCTTCATCAAACTCAATGTCCAGTTCATTAATAAGTGCATAGTTTTTTATGACCAGACGGAGGAGCATTTCAGCTTATTTAAGTTTTTCTGAATAATCACTGGCTTTTGCAGCATCTATTTCTTTCATCAGGGTTATCAGATTTTCTTTTTCCGTTTGTGTAGCTTCTGAAAAAATGTTAATGATTTCATCCCTTTTTGTTTGAAGAAATATCTGCAATACAAATGAATTCGGCTCTTCCCTGTGTATTTTCTTCAGCTTATCGAGACACTCAAAAATTTTGTTTCTTGCCGCTTCAGGTTCGGTGGTCATTTTATCGAGTCCTAAACGATGATAATCATAATATGCATCCCTTATAGGTGAATAGGTATTGTCAAGCAATTGATTGACAAGCCAATAGCGATTTGATTTTTTGGTGGTAAAGGCTTCCCATCCGCTATAAGCTTTTCCCTGGGCGCTGTTAACTATCTGCTGGGCTTTTTTAAAGTAATCGTTTCCGCCATATCTTGAATATGAATCAAAATCCAGTCCCAGTATGATGTAAACATAATAGGCTAAAACAGAGGCAAGATTTGATGAAAAACTACCTTCTAAAAATTCAATCTTCTGAAATTCAATGTATTCAAACGTAAAATCCTGATCCTGAATATTTATCAGCGGAGAGTTATAGGAAGAATTGTAAATAGGCCTGACACTTTGAATCTGCAGCTTCCCTTTGAATTTATCCACTCCAAGTACTTCATCAATGGTAATGTAAAAATTACATTCTATTTTTTCGACAGGCTGAAATTTATAAGTTGTCCATGTTGTATTTCTTAAAAACTCATTGATACCTTCACGCATATTGTCAAAAATATGCTTATCAGTTGACTGAATCTGAGATGAAACCACTGTTACATTGGCATTTAATTCCTGTGCATTTGCCTGAATAACTGCAGCAAACAGCAGTAAAACACAACCTGTTATTCTTAAATTCATTAAAAATTTTTTTTACAAAATTAACGGATGACTATAAATTAACCTTTATCAGAACAATAAATTGCATGATTGCAATTTTTAGTTTGCTGCATGGGCTTTTCAATAACTGATCACAAGAAACTTTTTCTTAAAATTAAAAATGCTTATTTGATTAAATAATTACTGATTATGGTACGATAAGCAGACTGAAATTCAGGATTTATCTGATTGATAATCTGATAAAAAGCGTCATTTCCATACAGATGGCGGGCAATAAAAGCTTTCAGCTGGGCATAGATGATCTTTTTCGATCTTTCAAATTGATTGGGATTAACACTAATCTTTTGTTTTTCTGCATATTGAATAAATGTTGCCCTGATTGACTCAACCTGAAAGTTTTTATTGAAAGTTTCAAAATCCGGATAGTTTTTTAGCAGAAACTGCCGGTTCTGATCAAGATAAAACAAGGAAAATGTTGGAAAAATACCTTTTCTGTTCAGTTCTGAAAGCAAAGCTGAATTTGCTGAAGTATCGACAGCGACAAAAATATCAGGCATAATACCTCCCCCGCCATAAACAATTCGTCCTTTGGCTGTTTTATATTTTAACGAATCAGGAAAATTATTGCTGTCTTTCGAGAAAACTTCGCCATTGCTGAAACGATGATACATTTCCATGTAATAATCCTGAACTCCGTTTTGATAAGGCTTCTGAATAAATCTTCCTGAGGGAGTATAATATCTGGCAACTGTCAGTCTGATTTCCGAACTGTCTTTCAATAATATAGGTTCCTGAACAAGGCCTTTTCCAAAACTTCTTCGACCAACAATCAATCCCCTGTCCCAATCCTGAATGGCTCCTGCAAGGATTTCACTGGCTGAGGCCGATCCTTCATCAATGATGATGACCAGTTTTCCATTGGTAAACATCCCTGATGATGTAGAATAATAATTCTGCCTTTTCCGCTGCCTGCCTTCTGTATAAACTATTAATTTCTTCCCGTTTAAAAACTGATCAGCAATTTTGATGGCTGCATCCAGATAGCCTCCGGGATTTCCCGACAGGTCGAGAATTAAACCTGTCATTCCTTTCAAAACCAGCTCTGCCAGTTTGGTTGTAAATTCATCCACCGTTTGGGCTGAAAAACGGTTTATTTTAATATATCCTGTCGTTTTATCTATCATGAAAGCAGCATCGATACTTGAATTAGGGATTTTATCACGTGTGATGGTAAATTCAAGCAGGTTTTTCATCCCCGGTCTTAAAACTTTTATCCTGACCTGTGTTCCCTTTTTCCCCAACAGACGCTTTCTCACGTCAGTCGTGCTGATACCTTTGCCAGCCACCAATTCATTTTCAACATAAATAATTTTATCGCCTGCCTTGATGCCCACTGCCTCCGAAGGTCCCCCGGAAATCGGACTGACAACGATTATCGTATCGTTTAAAATGTTAAACTCAATCCCTATTCCTTCAAAATTTCCCTGTAAGTCCTGATAAGATTCAATATTTTCTTCTTTAGTCAGATATACAGAATGCGGGTCAAGTTCAAATAATAACTGGCGTATTGCATTTTCCGTCAGTTTTTCAATATTGACTGAATCAACATAAGCCATGTCAATCATGTCAATGACTTCGCCAAGTTTTCCCCCTTCTTTTACAATTGCAGGTTTGTTGTATGGGTTAAATTTATATCCTGCAATCATCCCGGCTGCCAGCATGACGGATAAAAGAAGCGGCAATAAATAGTTGTATTTTTTGTCCATCGGTAAATTAATAAAAATCATGCAAAATTAAGTTTTTCTGGCATTTCAGCTTTAGGGGTTATGCGGATAAAAAATAATCAGGCAATTCCACTCTTTTAGTTGATGGATTAAGCTGACTTAGCGAATTTTGCAAAAATCTTTTATATGAATTATTCTGCATTATGCCACAAAACAATTGAAATTGTATATCAGGCGTCTGAGATATTAAAAGAAAATTTCGGAAAAATAAACCATACAGATATTGAATTTAAAGGTAAAAACGACCTTGTTTCCTTTGTTGACCGCGAAACTGAAAACTTTTTAAAAAGCAAGCTTTCTGACCTGATTCCGGAATCAGGCTTTCTGGCTGAAGAAAGTGGGTTGTCTGATTTTAAAGACACTGATTATCTTTGGATTATTGATCCACTTGACGGCACAACCAATTATCTCCATCACCTGCCCCTCTATTCTGTCAGCGTTGCCTTACAGGAAAATAATGAAACCGTTATAGGTATCGTTTATGAAGTTGTTAATGATGAAATGTTTTATTCTTATAAAGGTGGCAATGCCATGCTGAATGGAGAAAGGATAAATGTATCGGCTACCGCTGATCTTCAAAATGCTTTACTGGCAACAGGCTTCCCGATCAAAAACTTTGAAATTATTGATGATTATCTCAGGATATTCAGAAATCTGGTAACTCAAACGAGGGGAATTCGCAGACTGGGGACTGCCGCTGTTGATTTGGCTTATGTTGCTTGTGGCCGGTTTGACGGATTTTTTGAATATAATCTGAGTCCCTGGGATGTGGCCGCTGGGGATTTTATTGTCAGGCAGGCGGGTGGAAGTGTCAGTGATTTTTCGGGGAAGAATAACTTTTTGTATGGCAGACAGATTTTAGCTGCCAATTCTCTGATTTTTAATGAACTGTTAAAAAATGTTATTTCTGATAAAGACTAGGCTTACCGGCATCGTTCGGATATAAAACTTTAATAAACGGAGAAGGCTTTTCTCCTGCCCAAACATAATATTTTTCATTATATACCCTTGACTTTTCTGTGGAGTATTCCGGTATATCTTTTATCAGATAAACTTCATAAGGCACATAGGTACCTACATCAGCATTCAGATCGGGAAGAGATTCGAATATCTGAGGTGATGAACTTTTTCCGGTAATTTCAAAAATACCGTCATTATCGGTGTCGCCAATAAAACTTAAGTCAAAACCTTTGTTGAATACAAGAATGGCTTTATTGTCTCTGATTTTAATGATAGACTGGTTTTTCGCACAGCAATCTGCCTTGTAACACGACATCAGAATGTATTTTACCCCATGAAAGGTTACCAGAAAGACATACTCGGAATTCAGCTCATTTTTACCGATTTTATTAAAAAGGCTATCATATTTATCGAAGGCAATCGGATTTCCGTGTTTGAATTTAGATCCTGAAGAAAACTTAATATCCATCCGGTGAAAAACTCCGGGCTCATTGTTTTTTGCCTTTTCCTTCAGAAAAATTGAGTCATTTTCTTTATCTCCGTCCAGATCAATCACAAAATAATCAAAGACATCCGGATCCGGATATGGTTCTTTAACTATTGATTTCTCATTCACATCAGCTGCTGTCTGATACCCGAGGCTTTCATTCAGCTCTGTGAGGTCAGGTCGGTTGTTGTTGGTATTCTTGCATGAAAACAAAAGAAGCAATAATATTAAAACAAACAACCTCATACTATAAGCCGGATTTTTTCTATATGCAAAGTTCATGTAATTTAATCTAATATTGACCCGTAATTATAAATTTTTTTCATTTGCTTCAATATTTTTCCCTAATTTCGTACCTCAAATAAATCAAAAGGAATAAAGATGAAAATAGCAGAAATTCAAAACATTTTAGGTGATCAGTCAGAATATTTATTAAACTTTAACACACCTGCCATCCCAAAATCAATGATCCATGCTACAGGCCCGGATTTTATTGATCGAATCTGGTTAGACTCCAACAGAAACCTTCAAACCATTCGTAGTCTTTCAGCAATATATAATCATGGCCGTCTGGCTGGCACAGGTTATATGTCAATTTTACCTGTTGATCAGGGGATTGAACATACCGCAGGAGCTTCATTTGCTCCCAATCCGATTTATTTTGATCCCGAAAATATTATCAGACTCGCCATTGAAGGTGGATGTAATGCTGTAGCTTCCACATTTGGCGTTCTCGCCCAGGTTGCCCATAAATATGCCCATAAAATCCCATTCCTTGTTAAAATTAACCACAATGAACTGCTGACTTATCCAAATAAATTCGATCAGATTCTTTTCGGTAGTGTCGAAGATGCCTGGAACATGGGTGCAGTTGCTGTGGGTGCCACTATCTATTTCGGCTCAAAAGAATCTTCCCGCCAGATTGTTGAAATTGCTGAATGTTTCGAAAGAGCTCATGAACTTGGTATGGCTACTGTTTTGTGGTGTTATACCCGTAATGACGCCTTTAAAAAAGACGGTGTTGATTATCACACTTCAGCCGATCTGACCGGACAGGCCAATCATCTGGGCGCTACCATTCAGGCCGACATTATTAAACAAAAGCTGCCCACCAACAATGGTGGATTTAAAGCCATAGGTTTTGGGAAAACACATGCAAAAATGTACACCGACTTGGTCAGCGAACATCCTATTGACCTCTGCCGTTATCAGGTAGCTAATAATTATATGGGCAGGGTAGCACTCATTAATTCAGGTGGCGAATCAAAAGGTGCTTCCGATCTGGCCGAAGCTGTGGCCACTGCCGTTATCAACAAAAGAGCAGGTGGTAGCGGTCTAATCTCCGGAAGAAAAGCTTTCCAGAAGCCAATTGATGAAGGGATTAAATTACTTAATGCCATTCAGGATGTTTACCTTTGCAAGGAAATCACCCTGGCTTAGCTGAAAAATCATGGCTAAATGGTATCAGAAAATCACCGAGGGTATTCCTTCCGGTAAAATTTTTAAAAAGTCATTTGACCAGGCCAAAGATGATAAATGTCCCGCTTGTGGAATTAAGCACGACAGTCAGGCTTTAGCTGAAAATTTTTATGTCTGCCAGTGTGGTTTTCATTATAAAATAACTTCATTTGATTATTTCGAAGGCCTTTTCGGTGAAAAGGCTTACACCTTATTGTTTGAGAATATACAACCTGTTGATATTCTTGGTTTTACTGACCGTATTTCTTACAACTCCCGTTTAACAAAAGTCCGGCAAAGCACCGGGCTCAATGAGGCCATCAACATCGCAACCGGAAAATGTGAGAATTTTGACCTGCTTGCAGGAGCCATGGATTTTAATTTCATAGGTGGGACTATGGGTTCTGTGGTGGGTGAAAAAATAAGACTGGCAAGTAATTACTGCATTGAACACAATATGCCGCTTCTTCTGATTTCACGCTCGAGCGGGGCACGACTCATGGAAGGCATGTTTTCGCTGATGCAAATGGTCAAAACCACTCTCGCTGTTTCAAAACTGGATGAGCATAGAATTCCGTTCATATCTTACCTGATCAATCCGGTAATGGGCGGAGTTACTGCATCTTATGGAATGATTGCCGATTTTGTCATTGCTGAACCACGTTCCCTGATCGGTTACACCGGCCCGAGAATTATTAAGGAATCCATTGGTAAAGAGCCTCCAAATGATTTTCAGAAGTCCGAATTTCTACTTAAAAATGGCTTTATTGATATGATTATCAACCGAAATGAGCTTAAACCTACTATCATTAAGCTCATTAATCTTATCAGAAATTGAACAGTAGTTTACTACAACGTTTCAAATTGCCCATTGCTATTGGTGTTATTCTGGTATTGATTTATTTTCCCCTCTTTCTCCATCTTGATGTAGTTCCTCTGAGAATGTGGGATGAATCTTTCTATGCTGTTTCAGCACTCGAAATGACGTTTAACCATAATTTTTTTGTTAAAACTTTTAATAGTGTTCCTGATTTTTACAACCTTAAACCGCTTTTAATCACATGGATTCATTCCCTGTTTTTTTCATCACTCGGCATTAATGAACTTTCACTGAGGTTACCGTCAGCTCTTTCCGGTTTGATTTTAATCCTCGTTTTATTCTTTTTTCTGAAAAAAAACGGATGTAATGTCTATTTTTCCCTGATTTGCTGTTTAATTCTGGTTACTTCAAAAGGTTTTGTTTCCGACCATGTAACCCGTACAGGCGACCTCGATGCTCCGCTTTCCTTATTCCTCTTTCTCTCAGCCATCAGCTTTTATAAATATCTGACTAATTTTGAAAAACAAAACAAATATCTAAACCTTACCATTTTTTTTACGTTTCTGGCATTCATGACGAAAGGTGTTGCCGGGCTACTTTTTCTTCCTGCTTATTTTTTCCTGCTGATGTATTCAGGAAAGTTATTATCCTTTCTCCGTCAGCCAGTTAACTATCTTAAAGTATTGCTCTTTATCTCTGCTATTGTTTTTTATTATTTGCTGATTGAATACAAACAACCCGGATATATTTCACATGTACTCGAAAATGAGGTATTTGGGCGCTATTTAAGTGTGAAAGACGGTCATCAGCATGGGGCTTTTTACTATATCGGCCTGCTCATTTCAAACCAGTTTTTTCCATGGATATTTCTTCTTCCTTTCTCTTTGATACCCGTGATAATACAAATTCGAGGCAAAAAAACAGACATCTTTGTTTTTTCCTTGTTTATCATTGTCACTTATTTGATTGTCATCTCTTTAGGAAAAAGTAAACTCGAATGGTACACTGCTCCTGCCTTTCCTTTCCTTACTATCATAGCTGTAAAACCATTAATGGACTTCTTTAACTTTTTTGCTAAATACAAATGGGCTTCATCCCTCTTTTTCAAAATTATTTTTTCATTCGCAATCCTTATCTATCCCTATTATCAAATCATTGATTCAGTTTATTTTCCAAAAAATGATTGGGCAGCTCAGAAATATGGTACTTTTTTCAGGCAAATTAAAAAAAATCATCCTGAAATCAAAAAAATAAAAGTGATTCATGACGGCTGGAATTCCCATCTGGTCTTTTATGTGAGGCTTTACAATGAAAAATATGGCTATCAGATTCATTATGAAAATACTTTCGAAAAACCTGAGGTGTTAAAAAAAGAAATCGATGGAGTAAAAAGCGGGGATTATGTCGTTGCTTTTCAGACTGAGATTCTCGATCCTTTGTATCATAAATTCAATGCTGCCATACTCGATAGGTATCAGGAACTTGTTCTGGTCAGGATGTTTTCCGTCAAAAATCATCCTGCAACAACACATCAACCCTGAAAGGGTTTATCATCGTAACAGGGGTATGCGGATTCTCTGAAACAATGTAAATCTGAACACAGTTTTCCGGTATTTTAACATCTATAGGCTGAATAAATCGGGATATTTCACCTTCGGCTCCGATTTTCCTTATCAGCACACTTTCTTCTTTCTGTCCTTCATTTGTTATAAATTTTAATCTCAGGTAATACGGATACTGAAAACGAACAGCACCAAAAATGAATCTGACAGGCCTGATCTTCGATAAACAGGGCAATTCCACTTTAACTTCCTTTCCTCTAATTCTGTAAACCTGCTTCAGGTCAAATTTTTTATCAAAGCCTGTAATCAGCGAACTATCTACCTTAACCAACCGATAATGCATTGAATCCTTGTTTTTCTCAAATAATAACCAATTCGGGCTGTCAAAATAAGTCAGGTCGTACCATGCATTCTTTAACCGGTAGTTGTAGCGGTTAGCGACCTCAATAAAATTATCATAGGCATGATTTATCATAAAATCAGGCATGAAAACACTGACAAGGCTGTCGGTTGATAAATGATAATCAGTGGCTAATTTTGAATTAAGTCCGGAATTATCAATCACATAACCCTTAAAATAACGACTGATATGTCCGTGTTTGGAGAGCAATTTCTGCTCTTTGTGGCTGATTGTTCCAAGATATTCTCCAATCAGAATACGCTCATTTTCAATATAATTCATAGATTTCCTCATCCAGGCAAGTGAATTTAGAATATCCAATCTGATAAAAACAAACAGGATGATGGCCGTAATGATAACTACTGCCGATGATACTTTTCCTGAATTATTCAAAAAATACCCCAGTGATGTAAAAATCTGCATCGAAATAAAAAAAGAAGGCAAGGCATAATACCACATCATTTTTTCCTGTGGGTTATAAATCATGTAAAGAATAAGTACTGAAACTGCCAGTAAAAAAGGGATCAGATACTTATAATCTTTTTTTAACCGGCCTGATGTCATGAGTAAGATAAATAAACTCAGGCTAAAAATGAAAAAAATACCAAGCCAGATAGCTGTAAATGTATTACTTAGCAATGGTTCAAGAAAAGGGAACAAGGAAGAATCGGGATGAGTGTAATGAAAAACTTTGGCATATGCCGATTGAGGCAGTGGGCTGCCAAAAATGGAATAAGTTATGATCAGATAGATAATCAAGGGAGTAAGAAAATAAAACAACAAACTTTTGCCAAATTCTACTGATTTCTTTCTGTCATGAATAATATTTCTGTTGTTGAATAGTAAAACGGCCATAAGCACCCCTGAAGTTGAAACTGCATCCAGTTTCGACCAAACCGAAAGGGAAATCAATAAAAGTGCAGGATTTAAGCTGTTTTTCAGTACAAAATAAAAAGCTCCCAGAATCAGGGAAAGATGAAAAGGAGTCTCTATTCCTGTAAAAGCTACATTGAGTAAATGCTTTGATGTCAAAATGATGCTTATCCATAAGGAACAAACAATCCATTGATTTTCAAATAACTGTCTTAAAATTTTTAAGAGAAGAAATGAAATAATGAAGATTCCGGCCAGATTTGAAACCAACAATACCTGGCTGGATGTTAACCCGCCAGGAAATGAAATCAAGTAACAGAACAGCAGGTTTAAAAAGCCGGAAATTCCGAACACATGCCCGTCAGCAGGATTAAAGGTATAAAAATAACCCTTTTTAAAATTATCCAGATACCTGAGCGTAAATCCGGAATCATCAAATAAGGTATGCGGTAAAGAAATAAATAACCATGTGGTCAATAATGCCGATAATGCAAGAAAAATTAAATCTTCTGTCTTAATAAAGAATATCCTTTTTCCTGCATTTAATTTTCTAAAAACATAACTTATCAGGAATGACAGCAGAATAAAAGTAATTCCTTCCATAACCACCTGAAGGGAAAAAGATTCGACAGACATTACTGAAAAGATAACCAGTGAAACAGCGATGATACCATTTAAAACAAGAACGGATCTTCTCATTACTTTTGATTGTTTTTACGGTCTTCATAAATTCCTTTCAATGCCTTTTCATAATCCGGATACCGTAGCTTTCCCCAGAATCTGTCTTTAGGATCGATTTTTCCGAAAACACACCAATAAGCCTCCTTTGTCATAGAATCAAACTGAATATAGCCTTTTTTATATTGCCAGCTTTGAAAAAGATTCAGTAGAATAAAAAAAGTAAAAACCAAGTAAAATCCTGTTTTGATTACGTTCTTTTGTTTCAAAATAAAATCAATAAAAGCAGCCAAAGGAACGGCCAGCAAGCCATACATATCAATAAAAGCCCTATTGCCAAAACCCACATACCACCAGCACCACCAGCTCAAAATCAGGTAATCGAATACAAGGAAAGTCAGGAAAAATGAAAAAAACAGCTCTTTGTATTTTTTAAACAGGAAATAAAAGCCTAAAAGTGAGAATATCATGACGGGTGTATAAACCAGCCATCCATTACGATATGAAAACCAGCCCTTTATCAATTGCGGATGATTAAAGAAAAATGATTCTCCCTGATAGGAAAAATATAAATATTTTCCGGAAACAGCTTTCCAGTAAAGCATTTGAGGAATCCACAAGAACAATGAGCATAAAAGAATAATTATTATCAAATAATAGTTTTTGAGAAATAATTTTAAACGAATGGGGATTTCCCTGAAGGATTTAATTCCCCATAATAAAAACAGGAGAATAACAACAATGTTTGTCGGGCGGATCAAAACAATCAGGCCTGCCAGAAGACCAATCAAAACCGAATTAACGATGTCCGTTTTCCGGTACCATCTGATGGTCAGCAAAATAAAAAAGGTAATCAGGGCAAAGTTATAGGAATGCGACATAGCCGACCTGACTGCCGTATAATACAAAAGATTCGTTCCCAGGCCAATGGCAAGCAAGGTCAGTGTGGTAACTCTCAGGCCGAAAAAACGCAACAATAGCTTTCGTAAAAAAATTAACCCGAGTATATTAAAAATCATACTGCTGATAATCAATGCGAAACGGTAAGGCTCTGAATAACCATCCGCAGGATAACCAAAAATTTTGGCATAGGCATGTGCTGCAAAAAAGAACGGTGCATACAGCATTGACAGTCCCATTGACATCTTTATGCATTTACCACCGGTTGGAGTAGTAAGCGGAACAAATTTATCATAATATTTCTCAGGATTTTCTTTGGTAAAACTGAGTAATAGGTCTTTGTAGATAAAGGTAGCCGGCAGATACGAGTAATAATTGGTAACATCCCATGTAATAACCCTGTTATTTCCTTTCCACATTTTGTAGCTCCACAGGGCAAGAAGTAAAATAACTGCCTGAATCAGAATAATTGTTTTTGACCAATCCTTAACTTTTATCATACTCAAAAATTAAATAAGCCGAATAACCATGTTACAATGACCACTATCACCAATGACGGGATCAGGTTTATAACCTTTAACTTTTTTAAATCAAGGATGGAAATGCCAAGTGCAACAAGAATAAAGCCTCCGGTGGCAGATAATTCAGTAATAATGGTATTTTCAAAATAAGCGGAAAGATTTGCAGCGAACAAAGTCAACCCGGCCTGATACAAAAACAGAGGAATGACAGAAAATATAACACCGGCTCCAAATGCAATGGTGAGTGCAATAGCCGATATTCCATCCATGATGGATTTTACAAACAATAAATGCGGATTATGGTTGATTCCTTCCTCAACAGCTCCGAGTATGGTCATAGACCCGGCACAGAACAGCAGAAAAGCCATGATCAGTCCTTGAAAAAATTCAGAGCTGTCGGTTCTGAACTTATTTCTAACCCAACCCTCTGTTTTTCCTATAAGTTTGTCAAAATCAATCCACTCTCCTATCCATGCTCCGCTAAGCAGGCTGATAATCTGAATAAGCAGATTATGGGATTTACTTCCCATGAGAAAGCCTAAAACTAAGGTAAAAATACCGATAACCTGAAAAGAGACATTAATAAACTTCTCAGGAAGTCGTTTTTTCAGAATCATGCCGAAAAAAGACCCTGCTACAACTGCAGCTACATTGACAATCGTGCCTACCATGCAATTCAATTGATTGCAAAGTTAAGTCATGAAAATAAAAGCCTGAGATTGATTTTGTACAATGGAACTACTTCAGCAGCAGAACTGCTGAGAAACTACCTTTTGACTTCTAACCTGAAAATAAAAGGTTTAAGCTTGCTAACCTGATTGATACGTTTTAAATCCCGGATTTTATTTTTTGCTGAAAGGGAAACCAAAACAGAATCAGATTCATTGTTTTTTTGTTCAATCAGGTTTTTAAAAAACATTGATTTGACGGCATAGGCAGAGCCATCGTTATTGTCATCTCTTGCTGTAATGATGCCAATCAGGTTGCCTTTTGAGTCCAGCAAAGGAGCCCCACTGGTTCCCGGGTTAACGGGGATAGAGATTTCATAAGCAAGGGTATCGCTGTTAAAACCGGTAACTGAGCGTAGTGAGCCTTCCCCGTAAACAATATCTTTTTTGGAATAGCCAAGTGTAAAAACCTGTTCACCCAATGCAGCCATTTCCTGAGATATTCCATAAGGAATGTCATGAAATCCTTTAAACTGAGGATCAACTATTTTAATGATGGCAAGGTCGGTTAAAGGATCTGCAAACAACAATCTGGCGCGATATGAAATCATTGAATCAGTTTCATTAATGATCTCAAAGGAATCGAAGCCATTGACAAGGTGATAACTGGTTGCCAGACAGCCGTCTGTTGAAACAGCGAAACATGTACCCGAATAAATATAATCACTTTTCTTATCGCTGCTGAACAAAGCTTTCCACAGGGAATTCTGTTTTTTTGAAATAGTAGCAATATCTTTTTTTAACTCGTTGTATTGTGTCAGGTGATAGTATTTGGTGATAAATCCGGTGGCATACAAAAAGATAAATGTAGTTATAAGCGCAACAACCGCTGCTACTGCAGAAATTTTAACAAACTGGATAAGTACATTTCTTTTTCCTTTAAGATATTTTAAGGAAATAATCCCTGCTTCTCTCTCCATTTCAGCATGATACTTTTCAATTCTTCTTTTATTCCGGTTTCTTTCTGCTGATTTATTTAAAAGCTGTAAAAACAAGATAGCTTCATCCACTTCCTGCCTGAAAATATCATCCTGATTCATTTTTTGTTGAAATTCCCGGTATTCCTCATCCGTCATCCTGTGTTGCAGGTATCTTTCGACCGTTTCAAACAAATTCAAATCTTCAGCACTCTTTTCCATCGTATTCCTTCATTTAATTTCAAAAAACAACTTTTTTAGTCGTTGTAAACATTTATATTTCAGATTTTTAGCAGTTTCGGCATTGTTATAACCCATTGTTTCGGCAATTTCATTCATGCTAAGTTTTTCAAAATAAAAACTTTCAATTAATGTACGGCAAGGTTCACCCAGCCTGGTCAGACAATTATTGAGATTTTTTATTTTCTCTTCCTGTTCAACCTGAAAGCTGATATCATCGTTGTCAATAATATCAATCTCATCTGAATCAATCAGGGAAGATGAGTTCAGATTTCTGGATTTCAGTTCGTTCAGCCAGAGTTTACGGGCTATTGAATAGACATAAGTTTTTATTTTACAATAGAGTGTAAACTCAGTATTTTTTATTTTGTCCAGAAAAATCACAATGGTATCCTGATAAATATCCTTTGCCTCCTGATAAGATCCGTTGTTGTTCATAATCATAGCGGACACCATTCCAAAATAATTTTTATACAACTTTTTTAAAGCTTCTTCTTCGTCATTAATTATTCCCTGAATCAAATCCTCATCAGTGAAATAATTTTTATTCTCCGTCTTTTGCACTGTTAATAAAGATTTTTACAAAAAGTAACCCACGTTATTTCATTTTCCTGAAAAAATGAATGTTTTCAAAGCATTTCAAAAGTCCGAAAATTTTTTTTCATCTTAGTGGGTTACCTTTTTAAAATTTTCAGATTAAGGGTTAAATTTGTTATTAATAACCATTTAAATTTCAATCAAAATGAAAAAAATTCTTAGCTTACTTGTTATCGGAATGTTCCTTATTGGCTTTGTTGCATGCAACAAAACAAAGAAAGATGAAGCTGCAGCAGAAGAACCAGCAGTAGAAGAAACTGTACCAGCTGAAGAAGCTCAACCAGCAGAACAGCCAGCTCAGGATCAAGCTGCACCAGCCGAACAGCCAGCCGAACAACCAGCTGCAGAACAACCAGCCAAATAATTTGGGAATCTGTAAGCTTAAAGCAAAAGCCATGTCGAATGACATGGCTTTTTTATTTTAACCGGCTGTTCACTTTATCCCAGTTAACGATACGCCAGAAAGCTGATACATAATCAGCACGTCTGTTTTGATAATCCAGATAATAGGCATGTTCCCAGACATCACACGTCAGTAAGGGAGTGAATCCTTTTGTAAGGGGCGTGCCTGCATTGCTTTCCTGTAAAATATCGAGCGTTCCATCCGTTTTTTGTACCAACCATGCCCATCCACTACCGAACAGGCTAATGCATGCATTTGAAAATTTTTGCCTGAATTCATCAAAAGAACCAAAATTAAGGATGATTTTTTCCAAAATCAGCCCTTGTGGTATGCTTTCGCTATCAGGAGAAAAACTTTCCCAGTAAAAAGTATGGTTCCATACCTGAGCGGCATTATTGAAAATTGCTCCAGTCGATTTGCATACGATGTCATCAAGCATCATGTTTTCAAAATCAGTACCTTTTATCAGGTTATTCAGATTTGTCACATAAGCCTGATGGTGCTTCCCGTAATGGAATTCAATGGTTTTTGAACTAATTACGGGCTCAAGGGCATTTTTTTCAAATGGTAATTCCGGTAAAATAATCATAATCGTTTATTTTTATTCTGAGTAAAAGTTAATCATTTCTATAATGGCTTTCCGGCAGACAGGACAAAAATTATCGGGTGATATGGAACGCATGGTACAATCCATAACAGGCCGGTAAACACCTTTCTGAAGATAGCCAGCTCCCTCAAAAACACCTAATTTCCCTGAGTATTTCTTATCAACAGGAGTCGGTATAGGTATATCTTTATCAATCATGTTTTTCCACTTAGCATCAAAATCAACCAATGTGGTAATATTCGGCTCCCATGGTTCGGCTGACAGCGAGAAATAGAGTGTGTAAGGCGAATCACCCTCATATTCATCGGCAAGACCGGCAAAAGAATGCCCGAACTCATGACTGACTACAAAGCCTGATAACGGATTTCCGGAAGTACAGGTTGCATAATAGTTGTAAATGGCTCCACCTCCGTATTTGGATGAATTTGTCATGATGATAATCTGATCATAAGGCACGACTGAAGCAATATCATGAAGTTTCCAGACACTGTCGGTCATCAGGTATCGGTCGCTGCCGAGCGTATTAAAATGAGTATGTACCACTGTGTTTTTAAATATATCTTCATTGGGATCATCACAGCCACTATCTTCGGAAAATGCAATGACAAGTTTAATATTGAACCTGTTTTTGTGTTCCTTTAGCGGAGAATAACTCAAAACCCATTCCGACAAATTGCGTGCATCTTTAAGCATTTTTCTTTTTTCACGTTTCCGATAACCATCCGGGATAATGACAATATCTACCTTTTCAGATGGCTTCCCTGAGTTCCGCAAATTGACAAACCTGTAGTTAATTTGATTAGAAGCAAGCGTATCAGGATTAAGATGAAAAGTGTTTAACAACACCCATAAGTTCATACTGTCCCTGTTATAGACTTCTATTTTAACAGGTTTCAAGGGGAAGGGTATGTTTACGCTAAGTTGATAAGTTCTGATTTCCTCCCTGGCTTCAGGCACCAGCCGCCATTCCTGAAATAAACTGCCAAAACCGCGTGAGTAAATCAACTGACCGGAAGTCAGATCAAAAACCTTGATAAAATAGTTCCCATAACCAAAATGATCAATCAGTTGCTGGTAAGAACCACCCCAGTAAGGTTCTTTCAAAAACCTGACAGGCTCCATTTTTTCATAGAAATAATTTCCTGTCTGAACAAAATCCAGCCTTAAGGTGCAAGTATCAAAATAATTGCTGAAAAATAGAGACTGGGCGTTTATTCTGTAAGATAGCAGAAAAAATAAGGCAAAAATCAACTTATTATGCCACATGATCAGAACATTAATTCTGATGCAAGTTAGCAAAAGTTAAAAAATCAGGAAGTAGTTTTTTTTATCAGTAAGCTCCGGTCGTTTTTTTCATGTACTGAACACGCTCAAAAGCAGCCAGATGATCCTTTTTCCTGTTCATTTTACCCTTAAACTCATGAATTGCATTGAAGCGATGGCGCATCATCCAGTCCATGACATCAGCATTAATCACCTGGATATAATCAATACCGTGTTTGTAAAGTGTCGAACAGACCTGGACAGCCGAAGCTCCTGCAAGGAGTTGTTTAATGACAGCTCTGGAATCGTGAACACCGGTAGAAGCAGCAATATCACATTTTACCAAATTTGAAAGGATGCCCACCCATCTTAAAGATTCAGCCATTTCTTCAGGTGCACTTAAAATGTTTTGAGGAACTATTTCAAGCCGCTCAATATCAATATCAGGGGCATAAAAACGGTTAAATAACACCAGGGCATCAACTTTTGCCTTGCACAACTGATCTGACAGGCGGATCAGGTTGGTAAAGCTATTCCCCAGCTTGATACTGACCGGAATGTTTACATTCTTTTTTACCTCAGTTAAAATGTTTACATAGAATTTCTCTATTTCACTGCTTTCTTTACCAGCATCATAAGGAAAAATGGCAATATTAAGTTCAATGGCAGATGCACCGGCATTTTCCAACTTTGAAGCAAATTTCGGCCATTCATTGGCTGAAACACAGTTTATACTTGCAATAACAGGAATACCACAATCTTTGACTGATTCTACCAGCTTCAGATATTCTCCAACTCCATGGTCTTTTGAAATATTCTGAACGTATTCCCTTGCTTCCGGATAAAAGTAATACATATCGTTTTCCTGAAGTTTAGCATTTATTTCATCCAGAATCTGCTCTTCAAACAAAGACTTCAGGACAACAGCTCCGGCCCCGGCCTTTACACAGTTAAGAATACTTTCTTTTGAGCTTGTCAGCTTTGAACTGCTGACAATAACAGGACTCTTTAATTCAAGTCCCATGTAATTAACTTTTAAATCCATAAGATTCTTTTTAATGATTATTGCAACAAACTGTTTCTGTTAATGATTCAAGTTTTTGTAAAATTATACCGGTTTCTTCCTCAGCTAAAATACCTTGCATGACTTTAAGAGCCGCATTAAGGTTTTTTCTTGCCCGGGCGGTCAGGCCTTCCCTGAAGTCCCATTTGTATCCTTTCAGATGAAGCAAATATATATGGGGTGTTTTTTTATAAATATCCTGACAAAGCTTCATCACAAAGGAAGGAGAAACCGCATGCATGGTAAACTCAATTTTTACATGGTCGGGATTAACCTTTGTCAATTGAAAAGAATCAATATCTTCCACTGAGGCATCTGCAAAAACGACAATTTCCTTTTCAGAAATACGGTCGGCATCTTCAATATTGAGCTGATAATTTGAATCAAAGTCAAGGAAAGAATAATTGTTTTTTTCAGCCCATTCCTGCATTTTTTCGCAGAATTCATTTCCCAGACCATCATCCTGACGACCCGGATTACCGTAACCGTAAATTAATATGCTGGATATTCCGGATTTCATGAACGGGTTTTCCTGTCGATAATCTGATTATCTTTATCAACTACTGTAACTTCAAGAGGCATCTTTCCCAATGCATGGGTAGCACAACTCAGGCAAGGATCATAAGCACGAATGACAACTTCAACAGCATTCAACATGGCTTCGGTAATTTCTCTTTTACCTGTCATCATGTTTCTGGCAACAAAATTAACCCCGTTGTTCATGGGCTGGTTATTATTGGTAGTGGAAACAATCAGGTTGGCCATTGTAATCTGGTCGTTGTCATCAATTCTGTAATGATGGAAAAGCGTTCCCCTTGGTGCTTCTATCAAACCGACACCTTCATGCTGTTTGGTTCCCTTTGTTACCAGATCAGTACCCTGTAAATCAGGATCAAGTAAGAGTTCTTTAATCATTTCAGCTGAATGGAGGGTTTCAATCAGTCGTGCCCAATGCATGTGCATGCAATGATTGGAAGGTTTTCCTTTGGTATATGCCTTGAATTCCTCAAACTCTTTCTGAGCCAGCGGTGTCGGTATAAAATCACAGGTATTCAATCTGGCCAATGGACCTACCCTGTACCAACCGTTTTCTTTACCAAGCTTGACCAGATAAGGGAATTTCATATAACTCCACGACCTTGTTTCTTCCTGAATGTGTGTGTAATATTCCTGATAATCAACATCATTAAGGATTTTATTTCCCCAACTGTCCACAGCTCTTAAAACACCATGATACAGGTCGAGTGCACCGTCTTTTCTGACAAGGCTCAGATGATTTGATGGAAAATAGGAGAAATTATCAATAAAATCAGCATTGGCTTTGTGATAGCCCTTGAAAAATTCAACGGCAGCCTGAGCCCATTCGATCATTTTATCAACATTCAGCGGGTCTTTTCCTTTCAGGAAAGAATCTCTTTCTTCAATGCTGAGGTTTTTGTTGATACCACCCGGGATTGCACCTGTTCCATGAATCTTTTTGCCGGCAGTAGCCAGAATAATTTCCTGTCCGAATTTTCTCATCATCACACCCTGAACAGCAAGGTCTTTGAATTCCATTGCTACACCAATAACATTTCTGACTGCAGGGTTTGCATCATATCCGAACAGAAGGTCGGGAGAAGCCAGATGGAAAAAGTGCAGGGAATGCGACTGGAACATCTGTCCGTAATGCATCAGACGTCTCATTTTTTCAGCAGTAGGAGTCAGTCCATCACCTGTCCCGGCACCTACAATAACATCCATGGCTTTTGCGGCTGCCAGATGATGGCTTACCGGGCAAATGCCACATAAACGTTGAACCAAGACAGGAGCTTCCCAGTAAGGTTTTCCCTGAACAAAACGTTCAAAGCCACGAAATTCAACGATATGCAATCTTGATTGTACAACATTGAGGCTATCATCCAAATGAATGGTAACTTTACCATGTCCTTCGACACGGGTTACCGGTTCTATCGTAATTTTCTTTGTTGTTGCCATAATTCTTCTTTAATCGTTCTTTTAATCAAATTTAACCACTTCATAAGGAATATCTGCGGGTTTGCCGGTAATCAGAGCTACAAGTGTTGCCCAGATTAAATCGGCTCTCGGAGGACATCCCGGCAGAAAATAATCGATTTTAACCACTTCATGACAAGGATAAACCTTATCGAGAATCATCGGTAATTCATCGTCATTCGGCAATATTTTCTCTGTATTGGTCTGACAGGTCGGTCCGTTCAGATAGGCTTCTTCCAAACATTCTTTAACTGAAATGCCATTCCGCATGGCCGGTAATCCACCCATGATGGCACATTCACCCAGTGAAATCAATATTTTGCAGTTTTTTCTGAAATCCTTTAAAACATGCACATTTTCACTGTTGCAGCATCCGCCTTCTATGATTCCTATATCACATTTCTTGGTGAATGTTTTAATATCATCAATAGGAGATTTATTAAATTCTACCAGCTCAATCAAATCCAGAATTCTTTCGTCAATATCCAGGATTGACATATGACATCCGAAGCAACCGGCTAAGGATGTAGTAGCTACAATAGGTTTACTCATGTCGTATCCTCCTTATTTAATATTTTTTTCAATATGGCTTCCTATCGGTTCATGATCGTATTTTCTTTTACCAATAGGGACAATAAATCCAACTTCCTTACAAAGAATGGAGCCTACAGGACAAATCTCCATGGCTTTTCTGGCCTGTTCATCCGTCATGACGGCATCCATTTCAGGATCCAAAATGACTTCGACTTTGTGTCCGCGTTTTCTGTAAGCAAAGAAACTCTTGCCCTGATCATCCTTAATATAACGGATACAGCGCTTGCACTGAATACAGCGGTTCTGGTCTTTGATGATTTTTTTATATCCAAGGATTTCTTTCACAGGAAACAGATAGGGAAAACGTGGAACCATCATGTCGAAACGGTAAGCCAGTGCCTGAAGATCGCAGTTGCCACTTTTTTCGCATGACGGGCAGAAATGGTTGCCTGAAACAAACATAGCTTCAACTATGGCTCTTCTTAAATCCCTTATTTCGTCCGTATTGTTTTCAATTTCCATTCCGTCCGACACAGGTGTCGTACAAGCCGACATCAGACGTCCGTTAACCTTAACGGAACATATTCTGCAGCAACCTCTCGGTTTTACTCCGGGAATATTACATAAAGTCGGAATGTAAATCCCGTTTTCAGCAGCAGCTTCAACAATGTATTTTCCACTTTCGGAAGTAATTTCTTTTCCGTCAATGGTAAATGTTACTTTATTGCTCATTTTAATCATTTTTCGGTTAAACCAAATTGTTAATGAAGATTAGGCACTCTTTTAACAAATTCACACGACTCCTGAACTGCGGAAGCCAAATCAAACCCGGTGTCAAAATCTTTATCTTTCTGAATCCTGAAATCATACACACGCCTGAAATTCCGGATACTCGACAAAATCGGGTTGGCAGCAGTTTGTCCGAGTCCACAACGGCTGGCTTTGAGAAATTTTCCCCAGTTGGCCAGGTTGTCAACATCAGCTAATACGCCATGTCCTTCAATGATTTTTTCAAGGGTCTTTTTCATAATATAGGTCATGTTGCGACAGGTGGAGCATGAGCCACAAGACTCTTCAATGAAAAATTCGGTAAAGTTGAGCACCACATCTTTCAAAAGATCGCGCTCTTTACCAATTATTATTATTGAACCACCTGTGGCCAGATCGGCATAGCTGATAACCCTGTCGAACTCATCAGGACTGATGAGCGTACCGGAAGGTCCGCCTACCTGAACGGCCTGAACATTTTCAGCACCCGACATGGCAAGCATTTCTTCAATGGTAATTCCCCATTCAATTTCATAAATACCCGGATAACGGCAATCACCTGAAATACTTAGTAATTTTGTTCCTGCAGAGTCTTTTGTCCCAAGATTTCTAAACCAATCTGCACCTTTATGGATAATATTTACGATTGAACAAAGTGTTTCAACATTATTTACTACTGTAGGTTTGTTGAGATAACCGCTCTCAACCGGGAAAGGAGGTCTGTCGCGTGGTTCTCCTCTTTTTCCCTCGCATGATTCAATTAAAGCTGATTCTTCCCCGCAAACATAGGCGCCAGCACCAAACTGTATCCGTATATCAAAATCAAATCCTGCCTTTCCTCCAATGTTTTTACCCAAAACATTGCTGCTTCTCATGTTATAGAGAATATTTTCAAGATAGTCTTTAAGGTATCTGTATTCATACCTTAAATATAAAATACCTGTTTTTGCCCCTATGGCATATCCGGCAATTGCCATTCCTTCAAACAACATCTGAGGTTTCTCTGTCAGCAAGACACGATCTTTAAATGTACCGGGTTCACCTTCATCAGCATTGCAAATCACATATTTGTCAGCTTCCGGATTTTTACGGCAAAATTCCCATTTCATTCCTGTCGGGAAACCTGCTCCTCCCCGTCCTCTGATATTTGATTTTTTCACCATATCTATCACGTACAGAGGATCCATTTCCACTACCATTTTTATGGCACTTCCGCAAACCCAGTCGGCTGACAATAATGCTCCCTTTTTACGTATATTATTGTAAACCATAGATTTCACCAATTGGTGAGCATTGTTCCCATCTCCATATCCTTCCAAAACGAGTTCATCGAGGCTTTTGCCGGCACGGATGTCGCGGATAATTTCCTTTGCACGGTAAGGTGTCAGTTTGGTAAATACTTTTCCATTAATGAGGGCAGCCGGTTCCTGATCGTTCATGCCTATACATGAAGTATTGAACAAGCCGATTAATCCATCTTCCGTCACTTCGCCAAAACGGATGCCTGCTTCTTTTTCAAAGGCTTTAGCCACCTCCTGACGACCCATCATCATGGCTACTGCACTGTCGTTCAGGTAAATCTGAAACTTTCCTCTTGGCTTTGTGGAATAAAAATGATAAAAGGTAATAACCTGATATACATCAGCCACCGAAATTTTCAATTCCTGTGCGATTAACGATGCAGCTTCATCAGGAATATACCCCATTTCTGACTGAATATCGTGTAAAATATCCATCAGCCGGGTTGCATCATGTCTGTACTTTTGTACGATTGGATAAACAATTGCTCTCATAAAGCGTTATTTAAGTTTTCAGTATTTAATGTTTTTAAACCTGTTAATCATTTCACAGCAAACATATATACTTCAAAAAAACCTGTGCAAATAATTTTTCAAAATATTTTACACAATGATTAATATCAGCAAAATTATCATTTTTACCGTAACTTTAGGTTTGAACCGGTACTAAACACAAATTTTTCTTCTTTAAAAAAACATAAAATTGAAACTATGGCCAGAATTATCAACATTATTGTCATTATCTTCACTTTTCTTTCTGGTCAATTATTTGGTCAGGTCAACTTAAAACCAAGTATAGGTCTTGAAAATGAACCTGATGATAATGACAGTATTCCGTTCCCGGGAGTATATGTCGATTTCACCAAAACTTTTGAAAGTACCGGGTTAAAAGTCGGTGATACTATTCCGCATTTTAAACTATACACCAGTCAATCAGAAGTATATGATATTGAAAATTTTCTGGGGCACGAAAAACCTTGTCTGCTGATTGAGGGAAGCTATACCTGCGATGTTTTCAGATCAAAACTTCCTTTGATTGATTCTCTTCACAACGAATATGGTTCAGTTGTCGATATTTTTATCGTTTATACTGCAGAAGCTCATCCTGATAGTCCTGATGTTTGTCCTTATATGGGCATGGTCTGGGTTCCTGATACCAATAAAGCCCTTGCTATCGGTTACCGGCAACCGGTAACTTATGGCCAACGAAAAATGATTGTGACAGATTTATTGAACGACCCCCGTTTCCCAATCAATGTACCTGTTTTAATTGACGGCCCCCAGAACAGATTCTGGAAAACCTTTAATACCGCACCAAATAGTGCATTTCTGATAAGGCCAGATGGAATCATCTATGCCCGACATGGATGGTTTGATGGGTTTATAGGTCCCGATTACAACATCCGTCAGGACATTGACAACTTACTGAAATTCATTTCTATAGAGGATAAAACTCATAAAAAACCTGCTCCTCACATTATTTATCAGAATCATCAATTAAAAATTTCAGGATTAGCTGAAGAAGAGTCCTTCAACCTGAAAATTTTTGACATGGCCGGAAAAACAGTTTTTAATGGTTTATTTTCTGATTCTCCTGTTGATTTACCACAGTTGAATCAGGGTATTTACTGCTGTCAGGTAATTCAGAAAGGTCTGAACTGGAATTTTAAGATACTCATTGCTGATTAATCCAATAATTCCAAGCCACTCACTCTTATTTTGGGGATTGAGTATTGTCTTTATTATGAATCAACTCCCAAACAATTTGCTGAAGTTAACCCCAGCAATACATATTCAATCGAAAAAACAGATTAATTTTGCAGAAAAATTTAATGGCCTCGTAGTTCAATTGGATAGAACATCAGATTCCGGTTCTGAGGGTTGGGGGTTCGAGTCCCTTCGAGGTCACACTTTTAACTTAAGTTGCCGGATAATTCATTTTCACCGGCTTTGATTTACCTCAATCAGTTTGTCCTGCATCAAAACTTAGCTTTAAGTTTGCAAGCAGAAAATATTTATCATTTAAGGCATTGGCATCAGATACTTCGAAAAAGGCACTTGTGATCCATGTGAAAGGATTGGTACAGGGAGTTGGATTCCGGCCATTTATTTTTTTATTGGCTAAGAACCATCAGCTGAAGGGTTGGGTAGAAAACCGTAATGACGGAGTTTTCATCCATGCTGAAGGATCAGAAGATAATCTTGCCTGTTTTGTAAAAGATATTAAGCTAAAAGCACCTGCCGCTTCTTCCGTTTACGAGGTAATAGTATCATCTGCTGAATGCAATGATTATATTGATTTTCAGATAGTTAAAAGCAAAAATATTTCTGAGGAAATTACTGAAATCAGCCCCGACATAGCTGTATGTGAAAACTGCCTGAAAGATCTGAAAACACAAAAACATCGAATTGATTACCCATTTATCAATTGCACCCATTGCGGTCCGAGATTTACGATTATTAAGGATCTTCCTTACGACAGAGAAAAGACAAGCATGTCGGAGTTTCAGATGTGTGAAACCTGCCGGAAAGAGTACACGGATATTTACGACAGAAGATTCCATGCCCAACCCGTAGCCTGTAATCATTGCGGGCCAACCTACCAGTTTGTCTCATCCACAAAAATTCTGAATAATATCAGTGAAATTTTGACAGAATGTGCCCGATGTATCGACAATGGAGAAATTATCGTTATCAAAGGGATGGGGGGATATAATATTTGCTGTGATGCAAAAAATGAAATGGCAGTTACCAGACTCAGAAATCTGAAACATAGGGAAAATAAACCTTTCGCTGTGATGTTCAGAGACATGGGAGCCATCCGGGAGCATTGCCACGTCAATACTTTGGAAGAATCGATCCTGATGAACTGGAAAAGGCCGATAGTTTTGCTTGAAACACATAAACCTCTGGCTTCAGGAGTCAGCAATGGGCTTAACACCACCGGTTGTATGCTTCCATACCTGCCTTTCCATCACCTGCTTTTTGAAAAACTTGCGGCCAGCGCCATCGTATTAACCAGCGGAAATTTTTCAGATGAGCCCATTATTATTAATGATAAAGAAGCAATTGATAAATTCTCGGAAGTTACAGCCGGAGTCGTTATTAACAACCGGGAAATTGTTAACCGCACGGATGATTCAGTAGTATTTGAAGCCGGCAATGAGATCAGAATAATCAGGCGTTCAAGGGGTTATGTTCCATCACCCATACGCCTGAATCAAAATGTTGAAGGTATTTTTGCTGCCGGAGCAGAGCTCACCAATTGCTTTTGTATCGGAAAAGATAATCAGGCGATTTTGAGCCAGCATATCGGAGACCTTCAGAATTATGAAACATTTGATTTTTATCAGGAGAGTATCGAACGTTTTAAAAAAATGTTCAGGTTTAAACCGGACATAATGGCCTGCGACCTGCATCCTGATTATTTATCCAGCAAATATGCAATGAAAAGCGGTCTGCCCTTTGTGGGGGTACAGCATCATCATGCACATATCGCTTCGGTCATGGCAGAGTATGGAATTTCTGAAAAAGTTATCGGAGTAGCCTTTGATGGTGTAGGACTGGGGACAGACGGCCACATCTGGGGAGGTGAATTTCTCGTTTGCGATCTGTCTGATTTTGAGCGTCATGCTCATTTTGAATATATTCCGGTTCCGGGTGGTGATAAGGCTGTCGAAGAGCCCTGGCGTATTGCTTTATCATATCTTTACAGATATTTCGGAAATGATTTGTTTGATCTGAAAATCCCGTTCATTCAGTGTGATGCTGTCCAAAAATATCAGCAGGTCATCGAAATGATCGAGAAGAATATTAATTGTCCGCTGTATTCAAGTGCCGGGAGATTGTTCGATGCGGTTTCATCTCTTCTCCTGATTTGTACCCATGCCGGATTTCATGCAGAAGCACCCATGCGTCTTGAGGCTGCTATAAAAAGTAATGAGAATCAATCATATACAATAAAACCCGAACGCATTATCTCATTCGCAGGTCTTTTCGAACAAATCATCAGTGACATACAAAATAAAATACCTGTTTCAGTTATTTCAGCCCGTTTTCATCATGCAATGGTTGAAATGATTGTAAAAACAGCAGAAATGATTAAAAAAGAAACAAATATTAATAAGGTTGTCCTTTCAGGAGGAAGTTTTCAAAACAGGTATTTACTTAAAAGGACAGTCAAAAAATTGCAGGTTGAAAAGTTTGATGTATTTTCGCCTGCAAAAATTCCGGCTAATGACGGAGGCCTTGCACTCGGTCAATTAGCTGTAGCATCCGTAAAAAGATAAAATTATGTGTTTGAGTATTCCAGCAAAAGTAATTGAAATTGAAGGAAATATGGCCAAGGTTTCCATTGGGGGAACTGAGTACAGAGCAAGCCTCGAACTGGTCGAAAATGTGGGTATCGGAGATTATGTTCTGGTGCATACTGGTTTTGCCATCCAGAAATTAGCAGAAGATGAAGCCATTGAAACCCTCAGACTATTTGAAGAATTTGAAGAACTCAATAAAAAGCTCGATGAGGAAGAGAAAGAATTCAGAAATCCTTCAAATCCGGGAACATGAAGTTTATCGATGAATACAGGGATAAAAAGCTGATTGACAGACTTGTAACTGAAATCAATACCATTTCGACAAAGCAGATCAGGTTGATGGAGGTATGTGGCGGGCATACCATGGCCATACAACGATTTGGGATCCCCTCGCTGCTGCCTCACAATGTCAGATTAATATCAGGGCCTGGTTGTCCGGTTTGTGTAACCAGCAGGAAATACATTGACCACCTGATTGCCTTATGCCGGATAGATGAAGTAATACTCACCACCTATGGCGATCTGATAAGGGTTCCGGGCAGCAGCTCTACCCTTGAACTGGAACGTTCGAGAGGAAAAGACGTCAGAATTGTATATTCTATATTGGATGCACTACAGCTTGCAAGGGAAAATCCTCAAAAAAAAGTAATATTTGCCGGAATCGGATTTGAAACAACCACTCCGCCCACAGCAGCAGGTGTTTTAACGGCTAAAAATGAAAATCTCAGAAACTTTTTCGTTTTAAGTGCCCATAAAGTGATGCCTCCGGCCATGGAAGCACTGATTGATGAAGGCATTCAGATTGATGGCTACATTGCTCCCGGGCATGTCAGTACCATCACAGGAAGCGGAATATATGAACCTTTAACCAGGAAATTTGGTGTCGGTTGCGTGATCAGCGGCTTTGAGCCTGCCGACCTGCTTGAATCTATTTTAATGCTGGTCAGACAAATTGAATATCAACAACCGGCAGTTGAAATTCAATACAAAAGAGCTGTCAGACCGGAAGGCAATCTGGTCGCAAAAGCTATGATTGAAAAAGTTTTTGAACCATGTGACGACTGGTGGAGAGGATTGGGAATTTTACCAGCCAGTGGTTTGAAACTTAAAGACGAGTATGCTGATTTTGATGCAGATAAAATATTCAATATTGAGATTGAACCGACAAGAGACGATAAAGGCTGTATTTGCGGTGAAGTTTTGAAAGGGATCAAATCTCCCAAAGAATGCAAGCTTTTTGGTAAAGCCTGTACACCATCAGACCCTGCCGGAGCCTGTATGGTGTCGAGCGAAGGTGCCTGTCATGCTTATTACAGATACAACAGATTGTAAATCATGAAGAAAGATAAAATATTACTCGGACACGGCAGTGGAGGAAAATTAAGCCACGACCTGATTGAAGAAGTGTTTTTCAAACATTTTTCCAAAGAAAAAATTTTATTTCCGACTGATAGTTCAATACTGAATGTTGAGAATGGGAAATTAGCTTTTACCACCGATTCATTTGTTGTTGATCCTATATTTTTCCCGGGCGGAAATATTGGCAAGCTTGCCATTTGTGGTACTGTGAATGATCTGGCTGTTGCAGGAGCTCGACCAATGTGGCTTTCGGCTGGATTTATCATTGAAGAAGGATTCATGCTTTCTGATCTTGAAATCATTGTAAAAACAATGGCTTCCGAGGCAGAAAAATCTGGTGTCAGCATCGTAACCGGTGATACCAAAGTGGTTGGCAAGGGTTTTTGTGATAAAATATTCATCAATACCTCAGGAATCGGGTTTCTCCCTGAAAAAAACGTCCACATCAGTAAAGGAGAAAAAATTGAAAAAGGAGACCTTATTCTGATAAACGGAAATATTGCCGAACATGGGATGGCGGTTTTAAAGGCAAGGGAAATAAGCAGATTTGAGGGGAATATTCTTTCTGATTGCACGGCCCTGAATAAAATGATATGGAAAATACTTGGGGAGTGTGAAATAAAATTTATGCGTGATGCCACGCGGGGCGGACTGGCCACTGTTATCAGTGAGCTTGTGCAGGACAGAAACTTTGGCATCGAACTTTGGGAAGAAGAAATACCCGTAACAGACGAAGTAAGGGGATTTTGTGAACTACTGGGCTACGACCCCATGTATGTAGCTAATGAAGGTAAAATAGTGATGGTTGTTTCAGCAAAAGATGCAGAAAAAGCAGCCGAAATGATGAGAGAGACTGAAGAAGGGAAAAATGCTGCCATAATTGGCAAAATTAACGATCAACACAAGGGAATGGCAGTTTTAAAAACAGCTATTGGCGGCAGACGGGTTATCGATATGTTATCAGGAGAACAATTACCCAGAATCTGTTGAAAATTTTCTTTAATGGCTGCTCCCGTAACCAAATTTATTATAAAAAACTTCGAGTGCAGCCGAAAGATCCACAAAATTGACATTGTGGTTTTTACAACCTTTTCTTGAACAGATATTTACTTTTCCACCCATTTCCAGTTTAAAGGAAACCATGGGTGCCTCACACAATTCGCATTTAATCTCAGTGTTGAGATTTTCATGACAAAAAGGGCAGAAAAAGTTAACAATTTCGCCTCCTTCAATTTCAATATCGGAAGTGTGGGCATAGCAATCATAAATGGAACATAAGCGGATAGTACCTTTTCCTTTTGCTGTTTCAATAGTCAGACGGATACTGGGTTTATCCATCAGTAAATTATAGGCATCCATCAGAGATTTTCCGCATTCCGGGCAATTAACATCAAAAGTTATTGTTTGAGGCATGGTTTTAATTTTAAGCATTAATTGAATGAGTGCAAAAATATAAATTTCCGAATATCAGAGACTGATAATGTGAAATTTTACTGGTCCCCGTATTTATACTGATGATAAAAGGAATTCAATGCTGAAGACAAATCGACAAAACCGACCGAGTGGTTCTTACAACCACTCCTTGAACAAATACAAACCATCCCTCCTATTGACAGCTTGAAATTAACCATCGGGGCTTCGCATTCGCTGCATTTTTCCTGAGAATTGAGTATTTCTTTGCAGTGCGGACAGGTGAACTCAACCAAATCCCCGTTTTTCAGTTTGACATCCGTCAGATAATCATAACACCCGTAAATCGAACACAGCCGGATCACACCACTCTTATCACCTGAACTGATATTTACCCTGATACTTGGCTTATTATGTATCATTCTGTAAGGGTCCATCAGAGATCTCTTACAATGGGGGCAGTTAACGTCAAACTGAAGCTCATTCATAATTTTCTAATTAAAACTGTTTATTTATGTTTTTTTTCTGTGGTAAAAATACTTCTGTTATTAAAATCTGCAAATGATTTTCATCAGTTTTTTTCTTAATCCTTAGCAGGAATTTCGGAATTATTTATTCGTCATGAACAGGTAGTATGTATTTTTGTCATAAAGATACAAACAGGTTATATGCACGAATTGTCCATTGCGCTCAACATCGCAGAAATTATTGATGAAGAAATGTCGAAAAACAAACATTTAATGCTGCTTGAAGTTGAAATTGAAGTCGGAAAACTATCAGGCGTTGTTCCTGAATTGCTGCTGTTTGCCTTAAAAGAAGGAATACCCGAACATCCCCTTCACCATGCTGAAATTAAAATAACAGAGCCTGAAGGAAAAGGAAAATGCCTTCATTGTCAAAAAATTTCATCCATTGAAAACTATTTCGACCAATGCCAGCACTGCCATCAATTCGGTTTTGAAATTATTGCCGGAAAAGAATTAAAAGTAAAATCTCTCCTGTTTTCATGATATAAATTCTTTTTTTATCACCTGAAATACGCATAAATTCCGCAAAAACACAACATTTTAAATTTACATTTAATGTCTGATAAAACTTTGAAGCTGACAAAGCTATTTTTATTTCTTGTCGCCCTGCATTCTTTTCTGGTAGGAATCCTATTAATATTTTTACCGGTAAATATTATTGAAATATTTGGTTTTCAGCCCTATACGCAGAACTTTTTCCGTGCACAGGGAGGGGTCTTTCACATTGTCATGTGTTTTGCCTATTTCATGGCCGGATTAAATCCCCTGAAGTATGCCAGTTTGCTTCAATTTTCCTTCACCGCCAAATTTACAGGATTTGTTTTTCTGATTCTCTATTATCTGATTGTTAATCAAATTACGTTGATTTTACTTTCAGGAGTAGCCGACCTTTTAATGGGAATAGTCATATTTTTGTTGTATCAAAAATTGAAGCAAGTAAATATCTGAGGTATGTTTAAACGAGACCAAAAACCAACTGTTATTATCACAGGTGCCAGCGGTTTTGTTGGAAAATACCTCGTTGATTTCCTGAAAGATGAATATCATATCATTGGCATTGCAAGAAGGAGCCGTACGGAATCAGGGATTACCTATCATCCCAACCTGGATTGGGTGCAATGGGATGTTGCCAACGACAAATTGTTTAATCAGGTTTTGGGATACATTATCGGTAAAGGGAGGGCTGATTACCTGATTCACCTGGCTGGTTATTACAATTTCGATTATTCCGACAATGATGAATATGAAAGAACTAATGTTCACGGAACAAAAAACATACTCGAGCTGGCACGCAAAATAAATGTCAGGCATTTTATTTTTGCCAGTTCACTGGCCGCATTGAAATTTGTCGGGAGCAATGGCTTACCTTTATCCGAAAAAGAAAAACTTATTGAAGACTTTGCCTATGCAAAAAGTAAAAAAGCGGGTGAAGAAATGTGCCTTGAATATTCACGCCACTTTAAATGTTCCGTAGTCAGATTTGCCGCTGTCTTCTCCGACTGGTGTGAATATGCACCGCTTTACAAGTTTCTGGAAACATGGCTTTCAAAACGATGGGAATCCAGAATCCTCGCAGGCAAGGGGCAGTCAGCTGTTTCATATATCCACATCAACGACCTGAGTAAACTTTTAAAATCGATTATTTCTCATTCCGCAAGACTTAAAGATTTTGAGGTTTTTCATGCCAGCCCAAATGGATGCACCTCTCATCTTGATCTTTTCCTGATTTCGACACGGGATTATTTCGGCAGCTCCTTAAAACCGGTATTTTTACCAAAATTTCTGGCATATCCGGGAATTGTAGCGAAAAATATTCTCGGCAAATTTGGCCTGATGCCGGTCGCTTTTGAACGTCCATGGATGGTAAAATACATTGACGAAAAACTTAATATTGACTCAACCTACACCCAGATGACATTAAACTGGCAGCCTGCTCCCCGCCTGTCGGTTGAACGAAGATTGCTCTACCTCCTGATTAATATGAAAAGCCACCATCAGGAATGGATCATGAAAAACGAGGAACTTATCAGAAGGGTGACCATGAGGCCAAACCTGAAAATCTATGAATATCTCCTGCAGCTCCAGGATAATATTCTCGATAAACTTATCAAACGGGTCATGACCGATCAGGAAGCCACTATCTTCGAAAATTTCAGAAGAATGGACTGGAGGGAGTTTAACAGCCATATCAGTCAGCTTTACTTTCTGATTATGGCCAGCGTCAGAAGCAGCGACAGAAGTATCATGATCAAATACATTGAAGATCTTGCCCTTGCACATTTTGCTGCTGGTTTTACAAGCGAAGAAGTAACCTCACTGCTTTATCTGTTCAATAATATCATTATTGATGAACTTACTGCCATTAAAGAACTTTCCGGGTTCAGGCAGGAAATTTACGATAATATTGGCCTCTCCATACAACTGGCAATTGATGAGACCGAAAACATCTATGAAAATCTCGAAGAAAAACTCAGCCCTGAAAAACTGGCTTCACTGAAATCGTTAAAACAACGAGAAATCAGAAAAGCATTTATTGAAAAACTAAGCACTTTCTACCACGATACAGAAGAGAATCAGACTGAAAATCAATCTGAACCACCAACTATATTGTAAAGTATGTTTTTACAAATTTCATCCAATTGGTGCTGAACAGACAAGCTAGGTTCTTTGCTGAATTCCTTATCTTCAACAACTTCTATGGCAAAAACCTTCACATGTTCAGGTGTTTTTAAGCCTATCTGCCTCATAAAATCAAAAAGTGTAGTAAATTTAACATCATGATAATGAGATAAATGTAATGTTTCTCTGAAATTTCTAGGAGTGAAATTCCATATAAATCCGGGCTTTTCCTCAAGGGTGATAATACCATCGATAAAATATACTTCATCGTAGCCAGTTATTAAATCAATCAGTTCAAGGCCACCAAAGACTGAAGTTTTAAAATCAAACTGTTGAGTTAATTTCGGATAATCATTTTTAATTTTCTCAGCCACAATAACTCCAATCCCATCATCTGTCAGCCAGTCGTTGCCAAGGCCAATGATAAGTGATTGTTTTTGTTCAAACTGCATTATAATTCCTTATGTTGCAAAGTTATGAATTATTACTCAATTGCGAGGGAATTAATTCCCTCGCTATAATGTTTCATTCAATAATTTTTCATTTAGCTGAGGAATTAATTCCCTATGTAATAAAAATCCTCGCTAATAATGTTATTTTTTCAAACTCTTTAATAGCGTAGGATTTAAATCCCACGCTATCAGGATTCCCTTATTAAAAAATTTTCCTTTTAAACTCTTCATTAGCGGGGGATTTAAATCCCCCGCCATTAAAAATCTCCTAACAAGAAAGCTATCTTTTCAAACTCTTCTTTAGCGGGGGAATTAATTCCCCCGCTTTTAAAATCCCCCTTCAAGAAAGCTATCTTTTCACGCTCTGCAACAATTCCCCTTCCTTGTCCCTTATATTCACCACCAAAGGCATTTCCCCAGCCGGATAATGAGTGTATTGACAAAAACTCTGAAGGTCAATTCTAAATTAAGATTCATCGTCCTAAACGCAATTCTAAAATCATATTTTCAAACCTGCTTAAGCCTTTTTAATAATATTGGCAGATTAACAATTTCAACATTTTCTTTAATAAAATATGGTTCACTTACCAGTGACACCACATAATTCCTCTTTGTTCTAAGGTCTTCTATGGCATTGTAAAAGCCCTGACTTAGTTTAGGTCCTGTTGAAAATTTAATCTCAATTCCTATTTCAGCTTTATCACCTTTTACTAAAACCAAATCACATTCTGCTCCCTGATGAGTTCTGTAAAAATAAAAATCATAATCATCCTTTAAATGAGAAATAACCTGCTCGATGATGTAACCTTCCCATGAAGCACCGTTATAGTGATTTCCAGTCAATTCTTCGATGTTTTTAATTCGTAATAATGAGTGAAAAAGGCCACTATCTCTGATATAAATTTTCGGAGATTTAACAATTCGCTTTTTTATATTCAAATGAAACCCCATTAATTTTCTGATTAAAAAAGCACTTTCCAGAAAATCAAGATACTTATTAATGCTATTCTTATTTAAACCTGTTGATCTGCTAAGATTTTCACTATTTAAAACATTACCATGAAAACTGGCAAGTATTTGCAATAATGAGTAAATAACTGAAGGATTTTGATTAATACCTATCTGTGGTAAATCTCTTTCACAATAGGTTCTTAGAAAATTTGCCCGCCATTTATAACTTTCAGTTTCACTTTTTGCTAAAAAAGAATGCGGAAAACCTCCCTTTAGCCAATGATTGTTCAATTCAAATTCAGCTTCAATCTCAGCGAATTTAAAAGGAGTTAATTCATGATAACTGATTCGACCTGCCAATGACTCTGAACTTCCTTTAATCAATGAAGGTGATGCACTTCCTAAAAGGATAAATCTTGCTGGAATTCTATCCTGATCAACCAATGAGCGGATTATTGGAAACAAATCTGGTTTGTACTGGATTTCATCAATAATCACACATTTGTTGCGATGCTGATTTAAAAAAATTACCGGATTTTCCAGTTTTGAGTAATCATCAGGAAATTCAAGATCAAGATATAAACAAGTTTTTTCAAAATCATTGGAAATTATCTTTGCAAGCGTTGTTTTCCCGCACTGCCTTGGCCCTATGATGCCAACAACAGGATAGCTGTTTAATGATCGATATATTTCACTCAACTCATCCCGAACATATATTTTTTCCATGAAAATCGTCTATTTAGATAATTATTTTTCATGCAAAAATACAAAATCATAATAACAAAAAAGAATATTCATTTACTCATTGGAATGAAACCCGGATTATTTCTTTGGCAGAAGATTTTTTAAATAGCGGGGAATTTAATTCCCCCGCTATTTAAAATCTCTCATAAAAAATTATCGCTTCAAACTCTGCAACAAATCCCCATCTTTATTCCTGATATTCACCACCAAAGGCATATTTACAACAAGATAAAAATATTTTTTAAAAATTTTGCTCATTATTTAAACCAATATTATTATCTTTCCCATGTACAAAAAACACTCATTTTTTCTGTGTACTGCCATTTTAGACATATTTTTTTAAGGTTAAAAAGTAGCTTTTGCTTTACCAACAGCTATGTGAATAAATTTTCACATACATACATACATACATACACCAATTAGCCCGCTTTTCCTTTACTTCTCTATTCTTTTTAAAATATCTTTTATTAATCCGTTTTCCGGTTTTCAATCTTGTAGCCTTTATAAAATTAAAATTCAGCAAGAAAAAAATAGTTTTTCAAATTTTAATTACGGTGGTGAATCAACTCCTTCCCCTGTTCCCTGCAAATTTGCTTGGTGAAAGGGGTTGGGAGTTTTATTGAAGTTGAAAAAACGCTAAAATATTATGAAAAATTGCTCCGAAATGTTTTTTTGACTAATTTGTAAATTTTAAGATTATGAAAAGTTTTAAAATAATAATTGTTCTTCTTTTTGTGGTCACTGCCTGTAATAAAGAAGTTGAAATAGCAAAAGACAAAAATTGCAATCCTTCAATGAGAGTAACAACCCAAATCCCGGAAGGATTAACATTATTTACAATACCTGAAGGATTTGAAACACCTGAAAATTATACAGGCAGTTTTGAAATTACCTCACAAAACTTCTCATTTGAATACAATGGGGATAATTACACTGCAACTATCTACCTTGAAGAAGATACTAATGGAAACATCAACTCTATTGCATTTTCTGACGAAATTAAAGATTTATTTGGTCTTGATGAAGATGATATAATCGATGGAGGATTTTCTGAAGGTTTCGCAGCTGCCAAAAATGCAAATAATCTATTTGATTGGCTTGAATGGTTCTTTCTTGGGGAAAAAAAGGTTGGAGATTGTCAACCGGGTGAATATAAATGGGCATGGCGGGATCATTGGTTGGTAGGAAATTATGGCTATCATACAATTTGTTGTTCATGCCCTTGGGGTCCATAGTTTTTACTAATTTTGTTCTGATAATGGTTTTATTACCATTATCAGAACTTTAATAAATCAATTATGAAATTCAAACTATTACTAATTTTATTTCTGAGCAATTCCATTTGCTACTGTCAAAAATATGACACAATTAGAGGAAGAATAGTAAATGAGAAAGGTTCTGGAATCGCTTTTGCAAATATCGTTGCTGAAAAAAAATACTATGGAACTGCAGCTGATTCTAACGGTAATTATAAATTAATAATACGAAATCCAGAGTCTTTTTCTGACTTAATAATAATCAGTTCAATAGGCTATAATGATACTATTGTTCTTTGTGGCAAATTATTAATTGACAATAAAATAATTTTAAAAGAAAACCCAATTACCCTTCAGGAAATAGTTATAAATACATCAAAGAAAAGAAAGATTCAAACATTAGGGGCTAAAACATATAGCGTTATTGATGTTGGTTGTACTGGATTATATCCTGGAATTCAATGGGGTTTGTATATAAAAAATAAATTTAACAAACCTATCCAGATAAAAAAAGTAGAATTTTATATCACTAAAAACGGGAAACCAAACACACCTGTCAGGTTAAGAATCTATAATTTTGATACGAATACAAAGTTACCATGAACTGATTTTCTCACTAAATCGTTTATTAATAGCTCAAAAAATGGGGGTGAATGGTTAGTTTTCGATTTAGAAAAAGAAAATGTTTACCTGCCTGAAAATGGTGCTTTGGTTGCCATAGAATGGTTAAATTGCGGAGATGAATACTTTTATTCTTTTAAGGATAGTAAACACCAATATTATGGAGTTGTCCTTGGCATGACCAGAGATATAAAAAGCAATTTATGTTATATAAAAAGCTTTGAAAAAAAATGGCATAAAATTGAGGATTTGCCTGTAATAATAAATCCAGCAATAAGAGTCATTTGCATTCAATAAAAACAAAGGATTTATTCAATTAGCGGGGGAATTAATTCCCCCGCTATTAAAATCCCCCTTCAAGAAAGCTATCTTTTCACGCTCTGCAACAATTCCCCTTCCTTGTCCCTTATATTCACCACCAAAGGCATTTCACCCGGTTGGTAGTGAGTAGCACAGGAAAAGCATGGATCATAAGCCCTGAAGGCCATTTCTATCATATTCAAAATGCCATCGGTTACAGGTTGTCCTTTTTTAATAAGTCCTTGTGCTGCTTTTTTGATAGACATACAAATTGCTGCATTGTTGTTGGTCGTTCCAACAATGATATTTGCTTTGGTAACAATTCCTTTTTTATCAGTCCAGTAATGATGTGTCAATGTGCCACGCTGGGCTTCCACAATTCCTACTCCTTCTTCAGGAATGTTTGTTAATGGAGCACGCAAATCTTTTCCGGTTATATCAGGGTCGGTGGCTAATTCAAGACATCTTTCGGCTGAATACAGCAATTCCACCAAACGTGCCCAGTGCATGGCCAGGGTAGCATGAACAGGCTTTCCACCTAAAGTTTTATACATTTTCTCATATTCAATCTGTGCCAAAGGGGTAGCCATTCCATCCGAAGCATTCAGTCGGCTCAATGGAGTTGCCTGATAAACACCCGAATCATTTCCATCGACAAAGCCTTTCCATCCAATTTCTTTCAGATACGGGAATTTCAGATAGCTCCATGGCTCAACTCTTTCTGCTACATATCTGGTATAATCCGATGGAGCATATTTAAACAATTCTTTACCTTCGGTGTCAACCACCCTGACCTTCCCGTCATAAAAATTTACCTTATTGTTTTCATCTACCAATCCCATTGAATGGATTTTCAGGCTGTATGGTCCATTGACAATCAGGTCAACATAGGCAGAATTGGCCAGAACAACATCTTCAAAGATTTTCAGAGAGAATTTTGCAAATTCAATAAATCCTTCTGCTTTCCTGACAATATCATCTCTTTGCTCTTCGTTCAGTCCTTTTCTGACACCACCCGGAATGTTCAGCACCACATGTGTCTGATGTCCACCAAGTAAGGCCTGAATTTCCTGAGCCAGACGTCTTTGTTTGATAACTTCCGTTCCGATTTCCACTCCAACTTTTTCAATCACTCCCAGAATATTTCTTTTTGCAGCCGGAGCATCAGGGCCAACCACAAAGTCGGGAGCTGCCAAAGCATAAAAATGAGCAATATGGCTGTGAACAAAATGAGCCATGTAAAACAACTCTCTGATTTTCTTTGCCGTTGGCGTTGGTTCCACCCCATAAACAGCATCGGCAGCCTTACCGGAAGCCATGTGATGACAACCAGGGCAAACACCACAAATCTTGGTAACAATCTGGGCCAATTCTTCTACAGGACGGCCTTCCACGAATTTTTCAAATCCCCTGAGTTCGGGAACCTGAAAATAGACATTATCAACACTTCCTTCATCGTCAAGGAAGATTTCAATTTTACCATGGCCTTCAAGCCTTGTAATCGGATCAATGGTTATTCTTTTCATACAATTACTTTTCTTCTTAAAATAGAACCTGGTAAACTAAAGCGGTAAAAAGTTCCGGCAGGATCGTCAATGGTAGCAACAATTTTTTCGACTTCTTCGGGGGTATTGGCATCAATCATAGTAGCTACAGCCGAAAGCATTTTAGCTCCCGGATCGGGTACATCGGGCGGAGGGCCATAACAACCACGGCAAGGAGCATTTCCTTCAATACAGCGTACTCCGCAACCACCTCTGGTAGCAGGCCCCATGCAGATAATCCCCTGTTCAAGGAAACATGTTTCCCCATCATCAATCACATCAACAGGCCTTTTAAATTCTTTAACCAGTTTATTTTCAGTTCTTTTTCGTTTACATTCATCACACTGAGATTTGGCAAGGGCGCCAACAACAGATCCTTTTGGTGGCAGTTCAGCTCCGGTTACAATTGCCAGAAAAACTTCAACAAGGCGTTCGGTTTGAGGCGGACATCCCGGCAGGTAATAATCCACTTCCACCACCTGATTTAAAGCCCTGACATCGTTGTAAAACTCAGGAATTTCAAGCTCTCCTTCAGGGACATGAAATTTGGGTTGTGGTTTTACTTTTTCAGGATTTATGGTTGACTCGCTTTCTTCATAAACCCGTCTGAAAATATCCTCTTTTGTGGAAAAATTGGCAAGACCGGGTATTCCACCAAGGTGAGCACAGGAACCATAGGCCACGAGGATTTTGGTTTTCTTTCTCAGCAATTTTGCAATATGCTCATTTTCAGAGTTTCTGACTGCACCATTAAAGAGGGTAACATCAATCGAGCCGTCAGGCATGGCTTCCACATCCTTGTATTTAATATCAAGAGCAATAGGCCAGAATACAAGGTCAGCATGTTCGACAACCGTAAATAGTTTTTCATGGACATCGAGCACACTCACACAACAGCCACCACAGGCAGCACCCCAATAAACTGCCAGCTTCAATTTTGGTTTTCCGTTTTCCGACATTTTACTTTGTTTTAAAGAATTGTTTCAACTGTTTCTTTTACTTTACAAGGGCCGAGAGCTGTAATCTGAGATGTAAACTCATCTACCAGTTCGGCAAATTGTTTTCCTTCACTGGCACTTATCCATTCGAGCCGTAATCTTTCCTCCTCAAGACCCATCTGAAGAAGGAATTTTTTAAGCAAATGGTATCTTCTGAGGCATTTATAATTACCTTCATGATAATGACAATCGCCCGGATGGCAACCGAGGATCATGACACCATCGGCTCCTTCACGAAACGACTTCAGTACAAAGGTGGGTTCTACCCTGCCTGAACACATCACTCTGATAATGCGGATATTAGGAGCATATTTCATTCTGGAAGTACCCGCCAGATCAGCGCCTGTATAGGAACACCAGTTACATAAAAAAGCAACAATTTTTGGTTTATAGCTCATGTTTTTATCTTTAATTTTCTTCTTCCAATAAAATCATTTCCATAAGTCCTTCTATCTGAGAAAGAATCTGACGGTCGGTAAAATGCCGGCAACGGATAGCACCACTCGGACAGGCAGAGCCGCATGTTCCGCATCCCTTACAAAGTATTTCATTGACATGTGATACATTTCTTTCTTCGATATAACTGATGGCAGAATAAGGACATACTTTTACACAGGTCTGACACCCACAGCAAATATCTTCATTGACCGCAGCCGTTGTTACTTCCACCTCGACCTCTCCCTTACTGATAGTGGCTAAAATGCGGGCAGCAGCAGCTTTAGCCTGCGAAACCGAATCGGGAATATCTTTCGGGCTCTGGCAGGTACCTACAATATAAACTCCATCCGTAGTTGTGGCTACCGGGTCAAGTTTCGGATGTTTTTCAATGTAAAACTCATTGCCACACATGCTGATTCCGGCAGCACGGGCAATATCTCTGGCATTTTCATGGGCTTCCATAGCAGTCATCAGAACTACCAGATCAACCGGCACTTCCACGTCAGAAGATGACAAAAGCTCATGAAAATTTATCAGGAGATTGCATCCATCATTTTCCCCTGCCTTTCTGACTTCAGGCAGTTTTCCCCTCTGGTCGAACATCATGAAAATGACGTTTTTACGTGAAGTTTTTGCGTAAAGCTCTTCACAGCCTTTTCCAAAAGCACGCATATCGGCATAAAGCTGATATACATGGGTTTCGGGTAAAGCTGATTTGATCTGATTTGCATATTTGAGGGCAGTATTGCAACAGGTTCGGGAACAATAGTCATGATAGTTTTTATTTCTGCTTCCGACACAATGTATGATGGCTACACTCCCGGGAATTTTTCCCTCTTTTGTCAGAATCCTTCCACTTTTAAGCATTTCTTCAAATTCAAGGGAGGTAATTACATCCGGTAATCTGCCATATCCATATTCATTTATTACAGAGGGATTAAAGGGTTTCAAGCCGGTTGCGACAATGATATTTCCAAACTTCAGCTCGATGCTACTGCCGTTTTGCCTTATTTTAGCCTGATAGCTGCCGATATACCCGAATATTTCTTCAATTTCAGCCTCAGTGAAAACTTTAATATGTTCATGATGCAACACTTTATTGATAACAGGCCTTATCATTTGAGAAGCACTGTAAAAATATGGAAATGTCAGGTCGAGTCTGGCAGCATATCCTCCAAGCTCCTTTGATTTTTCGATTAAAAAAACATCTTTACCGGCACCGGCAAGTTCGAGTGCAGCAGTCATTCCGGAAATTCCACCTCCAATAACAAGCGTAGAGGGGTCAATTTCGACTTTGCGCTTGTCAAGGGCTTCATGATAATTAACCCTGTTGATGGCAGCGGCAACAAGAGATTTTGCTTTTTTAGTAGCTTCTGTCCGGTCGGTATGAACCCATGAGACCTGTTCTCTGATGTTGGCCATTTCAAACATATATGGGTTTAATCCGGCATGTTCAAGCGCTTTTCTGAACGTAAGTTCATGAATACGGGGAGAACAGGCAGCCACCACCACCCTGTTCAGTTTATGTTCCTTTATATCCTGAATGATTAAATCCTGTCCGGGATCGGAACACATGTATTTGTAGTTTTTAGCAATCACAACATTGGGAAGGGTTGCCAGTTCTTCGGAAATTTTCTCAACATCCACCATTTTAGCGATGTTGGTTCCACACCAGCAGACATATACGCCTATTCTTATATCGTTCATAATCATTTATTTTTAAGCTGCAACAGATACTTCAAGATGATTTTGTTTTTTATACCAGGCTTTTTTCAGTTTTGAAAAATACACAGCAAAAGGCCTGTAGGCCAGATGCGACCATTTTGAAAAAGGTACTTCAATGATAATCATAGGTACCAGAACAGCCAGATGTATAACGTAAAGGATGTAAGTGGCTCCGGGCAAGCCTCCTATTCTGAAAAAGTGGATCAGAATACCTGTGATGGTGGTTAATCCGAGCATGATGAGAAACAGCCAGTCGGTTTCATGTGAAAATTTAAATTTAATTTCCTTTTTCCGGATGCGGCCAATAATGCTGTAAACTATGAAAAACAGTAGGCCAAAGGTGGCATAATATCCGAGAATCCGCTGCCAGTTGTACCAGGGTTTGACTTCTTCAATCTGGAACCGGGGCAATAAGCCAACAATGACAATAAACATAATGGTATATCCCGACATCAGGAGAAAATGCCCTAACCAGTAGCTTTTTTTGTCGCACTTTGAAAATTTGGGCTGTGAAACAAAGTTAAAAATCAACTGCCATGCTTCGGTAAAATATGCATAAAATGGAACCCTGACCGATTTGTCTTTGATAATCGTAAAATAGAACATCCTTAAAATATTGGAGATCAAAAGGGTAGCAACAATAGCAGCCATGATCAGGTCGCCTGTTTCAATTACTTTGACAAACTGAATATTGGATAAACCCGGGACCAGACTATTTATTAAAACACCACCACTATTCGGGTCAATATAATTTGAAGGATTGCTGAAGATATCAGCTGCAGGAGGCAGGAAAATGCCAAAAGCTGCCACAATCAGCACAAAAAAGACGACAATAAAGGAAATTTCCCATACTTTTGAAGTATAGAAGCGTTTCGATAGACCTGTCCAGTCATATACGGAAGTCAGGTAACGCCTGAGTGTCATCATGATTTCACCCGGATTGGCATTTCTTGGGCAGGTGGTCGAACATTCACCACAGAAATAGCACAGCCATGGATCAAGATTAGCCGATAACTTTTGCTTTAAACCCATCTGCGCCTGGCGGATACTTTTACGGGGAAACAGAAAATTATTCTCTGTCAAAGGGCAGATAGCGGTGCAGTTTCCACAATGAAAACATTCATTCCAGTCTTTTGCACCATATTTTTTTAAATCAGTTTTCAGATTTGGATCGATTCTGTAAGTCATTTTAACCTCCTGTATTTTTAGCCCAAGCGGGTTTCAATTTCTTTTAAAGTAATGTCCTTGTAATTTTTAGCGACCTTATTATTAATGAGCGACTGCAACACACGGGAAGCAGCAGCAGAAGCCTGTGCCACCGTATCAGGAATATCTTTCGGCCCCTGGCAAACACCGGCTACCATAATGCCACCGGAAAAAGTATTTACCGGGTCGAAATTATAGTTTGCTTCATTAAACCAGCCATGTTCATCAGTAGTCAGACCAAGCATTTCAGCCAGCCTGACTGCATCTTCCCGAGGCTCAAGACCGGCAGCAAGAATCACCATATCTACTTCCTGTTCGATGATTTTTTCGTTCAGAATATCCTCGCTTCTTAATATCAGCTTGCCGTTTTTCTCTGTAATCTTAGCCGTTTTACCCCTGATCATCTTCACCCCTTCTTCTTTTATCCGCTGATAAAATTCCTCATATCCTTTTCCGAATGCCCTCATATCGATGTAATATTCAAACACATCTGCATGATGGAGTTTCTCTTTAACCAGATGAGCCAGTTTCAGGGAATACATGCAGCAAACTTTTGAGCAGTAAGCATGATAATTTTCATCCCTGCTTCCCACACAATGAATAATGGCAATGCTTTGCGGCTCTCCGGCACCGTTTTCAAAGACCCAGTTACCTTTTTTGTCCTGTGTACGGAAAGTAATATTTCCACCGGTAGGACCTGCTGCATTGATGAGCCTTTCAAATTCAAGAGAGGTCAGCACATTGGGATATTTGCCATAGCCAAACTGCTCCACCTTTGAAGGATTGAACAACTGAAAGCCAGTAGCAACAATGATTTGTCCGACTTTCAGCTCGACATCCTGATCCTGTTCATCAAGGTTGATACAACCAGGGACAGGACAAACTTTCTCACATACGCGGCATTTACCACTCTGCACATAAGTGCAATGCTCAGCATCAATCAGGTATTTATTTGGTACGGCCTGAGGAAAAGGAATATAAATGGCCTTCCTCAACGAAGTGCCGGAATCAAATTCACTGGGCGATTTTGAAGGGCATTTTTCAGCACAGGTGCCGCATCCGATACAGGTAGCCAGATTCACTCTTCTTGCTTTTTTGTGTATCTTGACGGTATAATTGCCCGGCCCGCCATTGACTGAGGTAAGCTCCGAGTAAGTCAGAATTTCGATATTCGGGTGTTGCCCCACCTCAACCATCTTTGGTGTGAGAATACAGGCGGCACAGTCGAGGGTAGGAAAAGTTTTATCAAACATAGCCATGTGACCGCCTATTGTTCCGGTTTTTTCGAGCAAATAAACCTTATTTCCTCCGTTTGCAATTTCTAGTGAAGCCTGAATACCTGCTATTCCTCCACCAATTACCAACGTTTCCCGGCAAAGATCAGTTTTATCCGTAAAGAGGATTTCCTCATAATCCTTATCATTTAATGCACATAGAATCAATCCCTTGGCCATTTCAGTCGAGTGTCCGTTCAGCGAAGCATAGCAGGCAAAATCAGCGAGAACAATTTTAACATCATCTTTTCCGGCCAATGATAGACTCTGACGAAACATATCCTTAATTTCTCCAGGATAATCGCCTGCAATGATAATCTTTTCAATGTCAATGGCTTTCAATTGTTCCGACAGTTTTTTAACTGTAATCTGCACTCCGGAGGAAAAATCCCAAACAGTCCTGATTTCAGGAATTAATCTAAGAAAATCCTTAATTTCCTTAAAATTAAACAACCCTGCTTTTTTGCTTCCTGCATTATAGAGACAAACAGCGGTTTTACTTGTTCCCTTCATGATTATAGTTTATTTATTAAATATGAAACTGATGTTTTTTTAAATCTTCGTTACACAAAATCTCAATCAATGCTTTATTCCCTGCCATGATTCTTATTATTCTAACTGGCTCAATATTATTTTTACATGAAAAATACAGGAATGACTGACATCACCAGAGATTCTGATTTATATCATAAAATCAGATAAATGGCTTTAACTAAACAACTTTAACAGAATTAAAAAAAAGAAGATGATGTAAAAGAATGAATTATTCCTGTACTCTTGCTATTCTGGTGAGTGTTTTTAAATCAAGAATACGTATGGTTCTACATTCTATTTCGATGATATTTTCGTCTTTAAGTTCAGATAAAACCCTGATGACTGTCTCGGTTGCACTACCTACCAGACTTGCCAGGTCTTCCCTTGAAATTTTAATATCTCTGCTGCCATTTGGTTCAGCCTGAAAAAAAGTATTGTATATATGAAGAAGCGTTTCCGCCACCCTTTCTTTTACAGATTTTAAAGCTATTGAAGTCATTTTTTGTTCAGCTTCTTCGAGCATTCTGCTAAGTTTTACCAGCAACTGATTGGTCAGATTCGGGTATTTCATAAACAAATGAAACATCCTTCTGTTATTGATAAAACATACGACAGAATCTTCTATGGCACAGGCAGTTGTAGAATATTTTTTCCCTTCAATCAATGATTTTATGCCGAAAACATCTCCGGGAGAAACGACACGGACAATTTGTTCCCGCCCATCAGTACCGTTTCTGAATATTTTCACCCTGCCTGAATTCAGGCAATATAAACCATTCGGATAACTTCCTTCATAATAAATATTTTGTCCCTTGCTATAAAGAATGGATGTTTTTTCAACACTTAACTCCAGCAAATCTTCCGGAGAAAGCATGTTGAAATAATTTAAAAACCTGACTTTACATTCACCGCACCTTGGTTTTTCAAACCTTTTCTGCATCCCGTTATTTTTTTGAAATTATGTTTTGTTTTATCCGGAAACAGGTAATATTCTGACATGTAAATTTAATCTGAAATACAGTAAAAAAACATGACATAGATCAGTTTTTTTTGAAAGAAAATTTTAACAACCTGATTTGTCATGAATTTTAACAGAAAAGAAAATTGATAGAGATTTAGCCAGAGATGTAAACCCAGATTACGCATTAGAAAAAAACAAAGGGAAATCGACCTGATTTGAATT
>ERZ795050.541-NODE-541-length-58382-cov-5.261251_pt1 | contig 58382 bp, 60 predicted proteins | sample MGYA00375134_ERZ795050 | MGnify/ENA primary metagenome ERZ795050 (study PRJEB30179, sample SAMN05720221) | activated sludge metagenome | isolation source: Anaerobic digester | place: Japan | collected 2015-05-26 ... | reverse complement strand
GCTAACCTTGAAAGTTTTAGTGCTGGTTTAGCTTTAGGAAAACAGCTTGCTGGTTCACACAATTTAATCTGTATTGTTGGTGCAATGAAAGAACTTGGAGAACAGTCACAGGTAATTCATGAGAAATTAGGAGAAATAATTGCACAGGTCAAGCCCAAAAGAGTAATTTGTTACGGTGAAGAAACTAGCTATACCATAGAAAAAGCAAAAGAATTTGGTTATATGAATATTTCTATAACAAATAGCCATGAAGAAATTATAAGTAGTGTTCTTTCATGTGTTAATAAAGATGATTGCGTGTATCTTAAAGGAAGTAGAGCAATGATGCTCGATAAAGTTGCTCTCGCATTAAAGGAAAAGGCAGGTATATATGCTACCTAAATTATTGTTACCACTTGTCAAGTATTTTTCAGCGCTTAATGTTTTTCGCTACTTAACATTTAGATCTGCATATGCAGCTGTCACTGCATTATTGTGTTCCTTTTTATTAGGACCAATTGTTATTAGGTGGCTTAAGATTCTTAAATTTGGACAATCAATTCGAGATGATGGACCAGAATCTCATATGCAAAAAAAAGGCACGCCGACAATGGGTGGAATACTCATTCTTGTCAGTGTAGTAGTAGCAACACTCTTGTGGTCAGATCTCTCAAATATGCAGGTCTGGATTGTTGTTTTTGTAATGGTAGGGTTTGGTCTCGTAGGATTTATGGATGATTGGCTAAAAATAAAATTAAAAACGTCCGATGGGCTTTCTGCAAAATCTAAGCTAATTGGACAGTTTCTTGTATCAGCAATTGCAGTAATCATTTTATACGTATTTCGTAGTAACGAAACAACACTTTTGTATATTCCATTTATTAAAAATGCTGTTCTTGACCTTGGTGTATTTTGGGTTCCTGTTGCAATTGTGTATGTAATGGCCTGGTCAAATGCAGTCAATCTCACTGATGGGCTTGATGGTCTTGCAATAGGTCTTGTGATTCTCTCTGTTATTGCATTTTCTATTTTAACGTATATTACAGGTCGTGCTGATTGGTCATCATATCTTAATATACCATATATAAAAAATGCAGGAGAGTTAACAGTAGTAACACTTGCACTTATGGGTGCATGTATAGGATTTTTATGGTTTAATGCGCATCCAGCAGAAATTTTTATGGGTGACGTTGGTTCTTTAAGTCTTGGCGGTGTTCTTGCTGTGTTAGCACTGATTGTTAAAAAAGAAGTTCTTCTTTTTATAATAGGAGGTGTTTTTGTTTTAGAAGAAGCTTCTGTTATTATTCAGGTTTTTTATTTTAAAATAACTAAAGGCAAACGAGTATTTAAGATGGCACCGCTGCACCATCATTTTGAATTATCCGGGTGGGATGAAGCGAAAGTGGTAACTCGCTTTTGGATACTTGGCGGACTTTTTACCATCATAGCGCTAACAACACTTAAAATTCAGTAAGAATAAGGAAAAAAGTATACCATGGGCTTTAGTGTAGAAAGGCAGATAGGTACCAATAATTCTCAATACCTTTTCATTGGTCTTGGAATCTTTCTTGCACTATGTGGCGCCGCTTTTCTATTTTCAGCTTCATATGGATATGCTCTTACACTAAATAAAAATCCAGAGTACTTTTTTGTTCGGCAACTTGTATTTCTTGCAGTAGCGTATATAGGTATCTTTGTTCCGGTGATGATCATTCCTCTTAACTTTCTAAAAAAAATTATACCGTCACTAACAATTATTTGCCTTATATTACTTGTACTCTGTTTAATCCCAGGAATTGGAATAACAAAAAATGGTTCGCATCGATGGATAGGCTTTAATTCCTGGAAGATACAGCCTTCGGAAATTTTCAAGCCTGTACTTGTGCTTTATATGGCCTATATACTCTCACGAAAAAAAGAAAAACTTGATGACGTTGTATATGGTATTCTACCGCCTTTTATGCTTGTGTTGATTGCAGCATTATTAGTATTTCTTGAAAATGATTTTTCTACAGCAGCAATGATAATTTTAATTGCGCTTTCGATTATGTGGTTAAGTAATATTAGGTTAATATTTTTTATTGCATGTGCATCAATTTTTTTACCGCTTGGTGTGTTGACAATATTTATTAGTGATTATAGGCTCATGCGAATTTTTGGATTTATAGTAAAAAACGATTCAGGAGTAGCAACCTATCAGATAAATAGTTCAATTCGAGCAATTATGAGTGGAGGTTTATGGGGTAAAGGATTAGGACAGGGTGTCTATAAAATAAAAAGCATACCAGAAGTTCAATCAGATTTTATTCTTTCTGCATTATCTGAAGAGCTTGGTTTTTTTGGTTTGTTTTTGTATCTGATTCTATGGGTAATGTTGATAGGAATAATATTAAAACAGGCAAAAAACGCTGATGACGATTTTACCTATTATGCATTGTCAGGAATTGGGATTTATTTAAGTACTCAGATTGTCGTTAATATGGCAGTTGTCAGTGGAATTGCACCAACAACAGGTATAATTTTTCCATTACTCTCATCTGGTGGATCAGGAGTGATTGCAGTTATTTTTTCTTTTGCAGTAGCTGCAAAACTCATGAGGAAGGAAGCATGATGAGTGATAGGGCTTTAATTACAAATAATTTTATGTTTCAGTATCAACAAGAACAACAGTCCTCAATAAAAAAACCAAAGCAGGAAATATTACAAAACAGAGTAATGCCTTTAATTATTTTAATTTCATTGTTTTTAGTTATAGTAATATTGATTGTTACTATGTTTAGTACAGTCAATATTTCTGTCGTTGGTTCTGTTTTACTTTCAGAGCAGGAAATTGTACGAATAGCTGGCATCGCTGATAAAAAGAGTGTGCTGAGTATCGATGTTGAAAGAACAAAAATTGCTCTTGAAGCATATTACAAAATAAAAAGTGCTACTGTTAAATATAGTTTTCCCAATAAACTTATTATACATATAGAAGAACGCCAACCACTGGGAATTATTGTTGCTGGATCATCAGATACAGAATATGATCTAATATGCATTGATACTGATGGCTATATAATAGGGTATGAACATGAATTTCCTGGAGAATCACGGACTCCTGTCATAAGTGGCATCATTTTAAAAAATTATAAAATGGGTAACAAACTCGATAATAAGTTTCTTCCTGTTCTCAATAGCATTGCTGCACTAAAAGTGAACAATAGCAAATTATTTGAAGCAATTTCAGAATTCAAACTTGAAGAAAAAACAAATGGTTATATTGAAGTAGTTATATATCCAGTAAATTTTCATACAACTATGAGGGTCGGTTCTATCATTGATGAATCAGTGCTGCAAGTCGGAATGTGGATGCTCGATGCATTAAAAGATAAAATTGATACAAATGAATTAAAAGAAATAGATTTACGTGGGAAAATTTATACAGTTAAATTTAAGGAGGCAGCTTCTGGATGACCGAATAATTACAGGTTTGGATATAGGTACCTCAAAAGTCTCTGTTGTCATTGCAGAAATAAATGACAGCGGAGTTCTCGAAATCATTGGTGTCGGGAATGCTCCCTGTAATGGTTTGCGCCGTGGTGTCGTAGTAAATATAGAAGCTACAGTGCAGGCTATTATAAAAGCAGTTGAAGATGCAGAGTTGATGTCCGGAAGAGAGATTCGAAGTTGTTTTACAGGAATTGCTGGTGCGAATATTGAAGGTATCAATTCTCGTGGAGTGGTTGCAGTATCAGGAAAGAATAGAGAAATCTCAGAGGATGATATAAACCGCGTCGTTGAAGCAGCCCGAGCAATAGCTATTCCCATGGACAGAGAAATACTGCATGTAATTCCACAGAGCTTTATCGTTGATGATCAAAAAGGAATAAAAAATCCTCTTGATATGATTGGTGTCAGGCTGGAAGCAGAAGTACATATTATCACTGGTTCTTTAACGACAACTCAGAATTTGGTACGTTGTATCAATCGAGCTGGTTTTTCTGTTGATGGCTTAATTCTTCAAACACTAGCATCATCAAAAGCATTGCTTACCGAAGACGAAAAAGAATTGGGAAGTATGATTATTGATCTAGGTGGAGGTACTACTGATGCATTGCTTTTTGTTGAAGGGGCACCATATTTTTCTGCATCCGTTGGAGTTGGTGGAATTCAAGTTACAAATGACCTTTCAATAGTGCTTAAGATTCCTCTCGATGCCGCAGAACGGATAAAAAAGGAATCCGGTACCTGCTATCTTCCGCATATCGATCCTGGAGAAACAGTAATTATTCCAGGAATGCCAGGAAAAGCCCCTTCAGAGATTCCGAGAATCAATTTAGCTCAGATCATGCAGCCTCGAATGGAGGAAATTATACTCTTGCTCCGTGAAAAAATTATTACAATGAATTATATGCATCTACTTAAAGGCGGAATCGTACTGACAGGAGGAGGTGCAAAAATGAATGGTGTTGTTGATCTTGTACAGGAAATATTCAATATGCCTGTTCGTGTTGGTGTCCCTTCTTCATTGGGAGGTTTGACGGAGGAATACCAAAAACCAGAACATGCTACTGCTGTAGGTCTGGTATTGATGGGTGCTGAACGTCATTTAGCTGGTAATTCAATTAAAGAAAAACCGGATAAAGGTTCAACAAGCAGACATGGAGTGCTTAAAAAAATATCAGACTGGTTTAAGGAAATGTTTTAATTAATGTTTAAATACAAATGAATTCAATATTGGGAGGGGAATATGGAATTAAAGTTAATTGAAGAAACATCGGTAGAGGAAACAGCTCACATTGAAGGTGCTGCTAAAAAAGTTACTGTAATCAAAGTAATCGGTGCAGGAGGAGGCGGTTCTAATGCGGTAAACCGCATGATTGAAGCTGGTGTTAGAGATGTTGATTTTATTGCAGCAAATACCGATCTCCAGGTATTGTCTCAATCAAAGGCAAAAATAAAAATTCCTTTAGGAACAAAAATTACAAAAGGGTTAGGTGCTGGAGGTAAACCTGAAATAGGTGAAAAAGCTGCAATTGAAAATAGAGAGGATATTGCAAAATATATTTCAGGCGCTGATATGGTTTTTGTAACAGCAGGAATGGGTGGTGGTACAGGTACAGGTTCTGCACCTATCATTGCAGAAGTTGCAAAGGAATGCGGTGCACTTACTGTAGCAGTTGTAACAAAACCATTTTTATTTGAAGGTCCTATTAAAATGCGTCTTGCAATGGAAGGAATTGAAAAACTTAAAAAAGCTGTTGATGTGCTTATAACAATTCCAAATCAGAATATTTTTAAAATTGCAGATAAAAATTTATCAGCAATCGATGCTTTTCGCATAGCAGATGATGTCCTCAGGCAGGGAGTTCAGGGTATTTCTGATTTAATTACCAAACCCGGCATTATCAATATCGATTTTGCAGATGTTAAGACTGTAATGGAAAATCAAGGGTATGCAGTAATGGGTATAGGGAAAGCAGATGGAGATAATAGGGCAATTGAAGCTGCAGAACGTGCTGTAAAAAATCCTTTACTTGAAGATGTAACGATTGATGGTGCTGAGAAAATACTTGTGAATATTACTGCAAGCAGCAATTATACTATGCATGAGTTTAATGAAACACTATCGTATATTTTCGGAAAAGTTTCCCCTGATGCATTATTGATTTATGGATTAGTAACTGATGAATCACTGGGTGATGAAGTGCATGTTACAGTTGTAGCTACCGGCGGTAGAGATGAACAAAGTAATGTTCGAGCTACCGCAAGCAGTATCGATACATTAAAACCAAATAATAGTTTTATTACTACAAAAGAATGGGACAAAATACTGCAATCAAAAGATAAAACGAGTTTTCTGCAAAGCAGGAATAATGAAGAAATCCTGGAAGTGCCTACTTATTTGCGCAGAACTGGAGATTGATAATGAAAGAAACACTGCATACAGATTATTCGCGCCGCTTTGGAATTTGGATATCAGCATCAAAAAGACTCTCTCCGCTAACTCATGAAGTGTATATGAGGGAAGTAAATTATTTGTTGTTATGGCTTAATAGTAAAAATATAGATGTCAGTACTGTTTCAAGTTCGGAGCTTGTCGAATATCTTGTATACAGAAAATCTGCGAATTTATCAGGAAGAACGATAAATCGAATACTTTCCAGTCTGCGAGCTTTCTTTAAATTTTTAAGACTTGAAAAAATTCGAAATGATGATCCATGCGAGCTTTTAGAGTCTCCAAAGCAAAAAAAAACGCTTCCTGAAGTCTTTCGCCCTGAAGAAATAGAAGCGCTTTTAAATGCAATCGATATTACATGTCCAGTTGGTTTAAGAGACAGAGCTCTGTTTGAACTTATCTACTCGTGTGGTCTTCGAATCTCGGAAGCAGCAAATCTGTGTTTTAGCAACGTCTTTGCAGAAGAAAAGATTTTACGTATAACTGGAAAACGAATGAAAGAACGAATTGTTCCATTTGGCGATGAAGCTGCATACTGGCTTTCAAAGTATCTTACTGAATCATACCCAAAGCTTAAGAAGCCTTTTTCAAAAGATTTTGTTTTTTTAAACAAAAATGGAAAAGGGATTTCAAGAAAAGGTATCTGGAAGCGTTTTTCAGAGCTGCGTGAACTTGCTCATGTTGATGGGAAAGTGCATTCGTTGCGGCATTCATTTGCAACACATCTGTTAGCTGGAGGTGCAGATTTACGAACACTGCAAGAACTGCTGGGGCATGCTGATATTGCAACAACACAAATATATACTCATGTAGATGAAGAAAAATTGGCAGAAATACATGAAGCATATTTTGAAAAGTAGCTGCATGCAGTATGCTCAATAACTATGGAAGGTTATTAGTATAGGGAGTAAAAGCTATGCAAAAAAAACTAATAATGATTACGATTGTTTTTAGTGCAGTGTGTGCTCTAGCAGCATGTGGTCAGCAGGAAAAAAGTCTACTTGAACGCATGTTTGATCTTGAATCAAGAAGTAAACAGGGTGTCAGCCCCTCCCGTATTGAAGAACTTCAAAATGCTATTCGAGAATCACAGGCAAAAGTAGAAAAAGTTATTGCAGAGAGTGAAAACCTGTCTTCTTTTTGGCGTTTATTGACGGTACGCTATAGCGAGACAGGTATGTTTGGTGAAGCATTTGAAGCTGCAAAAAAAGCGCTTTCTTTTAATCCAAATGATGCTGGTCTTTATTATTTATTAGGAGTAGCTGCTGGCAATATGGCAAAGACAGCTATAACCGAAACAACGAATCCTCAAGCAGCAAGAAAACGATGGCTCGAAACATCTGAATCAGCATATCAGACTGCATTACAATTGGATCCTAAGAATTACCGCAGCATGTATGGAATTGCGGTTCTCTATGTATTTGAACTCGATAATCCTGAGCAGGCTCTGCCATATCTAGAAAAGTATCTTGCAATTCAAGAAAAAGATGTTGATGCTTTCTTTCTATATGGAAGAGCATTGTATGCAATAGGAAGACTGCAGGATGCAGTGAATGCATATGGCAATGCTGCAAAATATACTATCGACAAAGAAAAACGACAGCTTGCTGAACAGTATCAAAAGACTATTCTGGACGAGTTGTATGGATCAAAATAAGCTGTTTCAGCGTTTATATCTCAATGCAGTAGCAGGTCTCAATGCACTTGACCGGATATGTATTGAGGACATAGTCAATGGAGAAATTTTGCCAACCTGTCTTTCTCAATCAAATATTGAAACCTTAGCACAAAAACGTATTGATCCATCACAGTGGGATCCTGAAAGTTGGAAACGAAAAGCAGAAGAATTAGTATCACTATGCGAGAAACAAGCTATAAGCTGTATTTCGTTTTTTGATAAAACCTACCCTAAGTTATTACGTGAAACTTCACGACCTCCATATCTGTTGTTTGTTCGTGGAAACTATCGTATATTGAACATGCACTGTATAACAATTGTAGGCACTCGATACCCTACCGGACTGGGTTTTGAAACTGCTCGTGAGCTTGGAAAGACTGCAGGCGAACATAACTTAGTAGTTATATCAGGATTAGCACGTGGAATTGATACAGCCAGCCATGCTGGCGCTTTATACGGTAATGGTTATACAGTTGCTGTATTAGGTTCCGGGATTGATTATATCTATCCAGCAGGGAACAAGGGGCTTGCTGAAAAAATTATTGCTTCAGGAGGTGCACTTGTTTCTGAATATCCCTGCGGATATAAACCTGGTAAATACACATTTCCAGAGCGCAATAGAATACTTGCAGGATTGTCTCATGCAACTATCGTCGTTGAAGCACCAGAGCGTTCTGGTGCGCTTATAACTGCTGATTTTGCAGTTAGTGAAGGCCGTGATGTATTTGTTTCAGCGCGCTGTATCAACTCTGTACGTTCAGCGGGATGCAGAACATTAGAGAGTGATGGCGCAAGACTGCTTGATTCAATTGATGAAATTCTGGAACAATATACTGCAACATCATTGTTATTATAAGGAGAAATATTGATGCCCCAAAAAGCTGCAACTGGAAAATCTGAAGAGAAAAAGAAATCGACTTCATCTGCAAAGAAATCTAAAGTTCTAAAACAAAAAATATTAGTAATTGTGGAATCACCAGCAAAAGCAAAAACAATAGAAAAATATCTCGGAGCGCGTTATAAAGTACTTGCATCAATGGGACACCTTATCGATCTTCCAAAGTCACGACTGGGTATCGATATTGAGCATAACTTTGAACCCGAATATCTCACAATACGGGGAAAAGCTAAACTTTTAAAGGAACTGCAGCAGGAATCAAAAAAATCATCACTCGTACTGCTTGCTTCTGATAATGATCGTGAGGGTGAAGCAATAGCGTATCATATACAACGTGCCATAGCTGAAAAAGTTCCCGATAAAGAGATCAAGCGAATTGTTTTTAACGAGGTAACTCCACATGCAATACGAGATGCTGTACAGGAACCTCATGAAATTGATGAGTATAAAGTTTCAGCACAGAAAGCGAGGCGAATTCTTGATAGGTTAGTAGGATACCATCTATCACCATTACTCTGGAAAAAAGTAAAGAATGGTTTATCAGCAGGTCGAGTTCAGTCAGTAGCGCTGCGCCTCATATGTGAAAGAGAAAAAGAGGTAGAAGAATTTATTCCGGAAGAATACTGGTCGCTTGATGCAGAATTTAAAAAAGGTAGACATAAGTTTTCTGCAGAACTTGTTCAATTCAAGCAAGAGAAGCCTGAATTAAAAAAAGAAACCGATGTTCAAGCTGTTATTGATGCAATAACCGGTAAACCCTGCATCGTTACCGATCGAAAAGATCAGGAAAAAACGCAGCGTCCTAAACCACCATTTACAACATCTAAACTGCAACAAGCTGCAGCGTCGAGGCTTGGTTTCACCGGGAAAAAAACCATGCAAGTTGCTCAGCAACTCTATGAAGGAATAACGATAGGTTCTAGCCGTATAGGTCTCATAACCTATATGCGTACTGATTCTGTACGGATATCTCCAGTTGCTTTACAGGAAGTGCGCAATTATATAAAAAATAATTATCCAGAAGAATTACCGGAAGAGCCTGTATATTATCAAAGTGCAGGAAAAGTACAGGATGCGCATGAGGCAATTCGTCCAACAATTGTCGACTACACACCAGATTCAATTCAAAAATATCTCAATCGTGATCAGTACAGATTATATGCGCTGATATGGGAACAGTTTGTTGCATCGCAAATGCTTCCAGCAAAATTTTTAAGTACAGCGTATACGATTACAGCAGGAGATGCGGTATTCCGGGCTTCAAGTTCATTACTTGTTCAAAAAGGATTTTACAAAGTATTACAGGTTTCTGTTTCACGAGATGAAAGAGAAAAAGTTATTCCAGAATTACAAATTAATGAGGTGCTTACGCTTGTCGGCTATAAACCAGAACAACACTTTACACAGGGACCATCTCGATATACTGATGCTTCAATAGTCAAAGTACTTGAAGAAAAAGGTATAGGTCGTCCTTCTACTTATGCGCCAATCATATCAACACTGCTTGAGCGGTATTACATTACTCGCGAAAACAAGCAGCTTGTACCTACTCAGCTTGGGAAAATCATTAATTCAATTCTGGTCGAGTATTTCCCGGATATTATTGATGTTGAATTTACCGCAAATATGGAAAACTTGCTCGATGAAGTAGAAGATGCCCATAAAGACTGGATTAATCCTGTTCGCGATTTTTTTAATCCGTTTTATAAAAAAGTACAGGAACTCATGGAAACATTAGAGTCAATAAAAGGTAAGCTAGATGAACCTACTGAGTTTGTCTGTGACAAATGTGGTAAACCAATGCTAAAAAAATTGGGAAGAAACGGTTTCTTCCTTGCTTGTTCTGGTTTTCCCGAATGCAGAAACACACGCTCGGTACCGCTTGCGCGATGTCCCCGAAAAGATTGCAATGGTTATATTGTAGCCCGGAAAAAATCACGCGGTAAAGGCCGATTGTTTTATGGATGTACCAATTATCCACAGTGCGATTTTGTAACTTATTTTAAGCCATCTGATACCTATTGTCCTAAATGTGGCTGGTTTTTAGTAGAACGGTATGATAAGAAAAATGGCTACCATAAAGCTTGTATTAATCCGGACTGCGATTATCTTCATACTCAGGAAGAGCATCATGATTGATGAATATATAACGTATATAGCAGCTGTAAAAAATTTATCATCACGAACAATTGATTCATATAGGGAAGATTTAAAATTGTTTGTTTCTTTTTGTGACTCAGAAAATATCCCTATACTGGAAGTACAACCTGAAACAATACTCCATTATGTAGCATGGCTTTCAGATAAACACTATTCAAGTGCATCAATCAATAGAATGCTTTCTTCGATAAAAGGATTCTATCGTTATTGCCTCCGATTTGGGAAAATAGCCGTAAATCCAGCTAATGATATTGAATCTGTATCCTGTAAAAGAAAATTGCCCAATTTTTTATTTGAAACTGAGATTAATGAGTTACAGGCAAATATCGAAAATACAGCATCGTTTACAGGTGCAAGAAATAATGCGCTGCTTGTTGTACTATTCAGTACTGGTTGCCGTGTTTCAGAAATCGCAAACATGAAGCTTGAAGACATTACATTTGAAAAACACACTATTAGTGTTACAGGAAAAGGTTCAAAAGAAAGAAAAGTTTTTCTCTCTTCTCATGCTGAGAACGCATTAAAGGAGTACCTTACCTTCCGGCAGGCTTTACCAGGAATCAGCACACAGTATGTTTTTGTCAACCGTCTCGGAAAGCCGTTAACTCGTAGAGGTATAGCGTATATTCTTGATATGCTGCAACAAAAAAGTAACATAAAAAAACATGTAACACCACATATGCTCAGACACAGTTTTGCTACTAAACTTGTGTCGAATGGAGCAGATATACGCTCGGTTCAAGCAATGCTTGGTCATGAGAACCTGTCTACTACACAGATTTATACCCATGTAGACTTAGAAAGGCTTCGCAGTGTCTATAGAGAGGCTCACCCACATTCGATACGGAAAAATGAAAATTTGGAGGAACATACATGAATAGGTATCCCGAAATTAGGAGCACGACAATTCTTGCTGTAAAAAAGAATGGTAAAATAGCAATGGCTGGAGACGGTCAGGTCACACTTGGCAATACCGTTATAAAAAGTAATGCACGGAAAATAAGAAAAATTTACAACGATACTATTCTTGCAGGTTTTGCAGGAGCAACAGCTGATGCATTTACCCTGCTCGAGCGTTTTGAAGAAAAAGTGAAAGAATTTTCTGGTGATATTTTGCGTGCCTCAGTAGAACTTGCCAAAGATTGGCGCACCGATAAAATGCTCAGAAAGCTGGAAGCAATGATGATAGTTGCAAATGCAGAAAAAATACTACTGCTGTCTGGTACTGGTGATGTTATTGAACCTTCTGATAATGCTATTGCTATTGGTTCTGGCGGTCCCTATGCCTATGCTGCTGCCATGGCATATCTTGAATGCTCAGAGTATAGTGCAGGTGAGATAGCCCGTAAGAGCCTTGCAATCGCTGGAGGCATATGTATTTATACTAATAGAGAAATACTCGTAGAGGAGCTTCCATGAACGATTTTGAAACATTAACACCTAGAAAAATTGTTGAAGAACTCGATAGATTTATTATTGGTCAAACGAAAGCAAAAAAAGCTGTAGCGATTGCACTCCGTAATCGTATACGGCGCATGAAACTTGCTCCTGAAGACCGTGAAGAAATAGCACCTAAAAATATTCTTATGATTGGTCCAACCGGTGTTGGAAAAACGGAAATTGCGCGCCGGCTCGCAAAACTATGTAACGCACCGTTCGTAAAAGTTGAGGCAACAAAGTACACCGAAGTAGGCTATGTAGGAAGAGACGTTGAGTCGATGATACGTGATTTGATGGCAGCTGGTTATCGAATGGTAATGGAAGAGCTTCGTGAAGAGGTATTGAACACTGCAGAGCAAAAAGTTACAGAACGTATCCTCGATGCACTATTGCCAGGAATGCAATCACAGATTCAGAGTGAAAATGTAATAACGCCTAATCCAACGCGTGAGTGGTTAAAAGGTCAGCTTGTGCGCGGTGAATTGGATGATCGAGAAATAGAAATTGAAGTAACATCACAGAATGGAGGAGCTCTCGAAATTTTTGCAGGCCAGCCATTTGAAGATTTAGAGAGTACCTTTTCTGGTATTGCAGGGTTATTCGGTGGTAAGGGTAAAAAAAAGCGGCGTATGAAAATTAGAGAAGCCCGAAATGTGCTCTTGCAGGAAGAATCAGAAAAACTTATCGATAAGGATAAAGCAGCTGAGCTTGCGCGAGAACGTGTAGAACAAAACGGAATTATTTTTGTTGATGAAATTGATAAAATTGCATCGCGTTCGGGACAGACATCGTCTATTGATGTTTCTCGTGAAGGAGTACAACGTGATATTCTCCCAATTGTGGAAGGTTCAAAAGTAAGTACAAAGTATGGCATTGTTGATACAACCCATATACTTTTCATTGCTGCGGGAGCATTTACTGTCTCAAAGCCCACCGATTTGATACCTGAACTGCAGGGACGTTTCCCTATTCGTGTAGAGCTCGATTCGCTCAATGCAGCAGATTTTGAAAAAATTCTTATAGAACCAGAAAACTCATTGATTCGACAGTATACGCAATTACTTGAAACAGAATCGGTTAAGCTTACATTCACACCACAGGCAATTCATGAACTGGCGGTTATTTGTGAACAGGCTAATAAACAAACCGAGAATATTGGAGCACGGAGACTGCATACAATTATGGAACATTTGCTTGAAGACATTTCGTTCTATGCATCCGAAAAGAAAGGAGAAACAGTAACAATCGACGAAGCTTTTGTAGCTGAACGGTTCAAAGGTATATTTGAGCGGCCGGATCTGGCAAAATTTATATTATAAGCTCACTGTTGAATGCCGATAGTAGGTTAAAGAGAGGTTTAGTATGCTTGAAAATACACGATTTGGCAAAACTATTGAGTTACTTTCTCGATCGATGGATGTTGCCATGTTACGGCGAGATGTTATTGCAAATAATATTGCCAATGCTGATGTGCCCAATTTCAAGCGTTCGGAGATCAATTTTGAGTCTGCACTAAAACGTGCACTCGATTCCGAGAATTACCGGCCAAAACTTGAGCTTATTACAACGGATCCGCGGCATATTCCTTCTTATAAAAAAATTGATTGGCGTTCAGTGCAGCCCAGAAGAGTTCTTGACTATTTATCAACCGAAAAAAATAACGGTAATAATGTTAATCCGGAAGAAGAACTCATGGCATCATTGCAGAATCAGCTCATGTATACTCTGATGACTCAAGCAGCAAACTTTGAATTTAACCAGGTTAATCTGGTATTACGGTAGGAGTAGACTATGGGATTGTTTTCATCAATTAATATTGCATCAACAGGGCTTACGGTAGAAAGAATTCGGCAGGATGTTATAGCAAACAATATCGCCAATGTTTCAACAACGAGAACCCCAGAAGGGGGGCCATTCAGAAGAAGCAGGGTTATACTGCGACCAAAAGTTGACACACCGTATTTTCGCTTGCCATTTCTTCCACAGCAATGGGATAATGGCGCTGGAAAAGGAGTGCGAATCAGTGAAATTCAAAAAGATATGAGTACTGAAACAAGACTTGTGTATGATCCAACACATCCAGATGCTATTAAAACTGGTCCTCGTGCTGGTTATGTGGAAATGCCAAATGTCAATATTGTTACCGAAATGGTAGATTTGATTGCGTCTTCACGAGCCTATGAAGCTAATTCTTCTATTATAAATGGTTCGAAAGCGATGTTTCTTAAGGCTTTAGAGATTGGAAGATAGGGGAGGGGTAAATGGCAGTTTCAACAATGGATAATCTTATCCAGTATATGAATATAACATCAAATAGTTTTAAGAATCCGGAACAGCCGGCTCTTGCGCCACAGGGTATGCTTGCACGGGGAGATAAGATTAAATTGGAAACAGCAGACCCGAGGCATTTTGTTTCTGCAGGAGTTTTAGGTGCAGAAGAAGATTCACAGACAACACCAACGTTTGAAGATGCAATGCTTCAAGCACTCAATGGAGTCAATGATCTCCAGAATGAGAGCAGTGATGCAATTGAAGCAATGCTAACTGATCCTGATTCAATTGATGCTCATGAAGTAACGCTTGCAATGGCAAAGGCTAATATGTCGCTAAATATAACGCGGACTATTCTTGATAGAGTGGTTCGTGCATGGAGAGATTTAATCAATACTCGATAAACTGTTCTGGGAGGCACAGTCTGCCGGGTATCTGATTCGTTCGTGACGGGAGGGGAATATGAACGAATGGTTAAAAAAAATTGTAGAGCAAATTAAAACCGCATGGGGAAAATGGAAGCTAGTACAAAAATTAGCTGTCATTGGTATAGGTGTAGCACTCATTGCTGCTATCATCATCACTATTGCAGTGTCAAGAACACCGACAATGGTACGGCTCATCAATACACCAATTAAAAGCGATGAAGAACTAAGGCTTATTACCAATGCGCTTGATCGTGAAGGCATACCGTTTCAAGTTGGTGAAAATAATATAATATACGTTAAAGATGAAAAAACTCGATCAAAAGCAAATGCAATACTTCTCAGAGAAGATCTCATACCAAAAGGTACTGATCCCTGGGCAGTATTTTCAATCGATCGCTTTACCGTTACCGATTTTGAACGCAATGTTAACCTACGAAAAGCAATCATTGCACAGGTAACACGCCATATTGAATCTCTTGATGATGTTGATAAGGCAAATGTTATTATTGAGATTCCAGAAGATAAGCTCTTTTCCGAAGATCAAAAGCCTGTAACTGCTAGTGTTATTATTTATCCAAAGCCGGGTTCAGATATTGCAACCAATCGTAAAAAACTTGAAGGTATACAAAAAATTATCAAGTTTGCTGTTTCTGGTCTAACTGATGAAAACATTGTTATTACTGATAACAATGGCATAGTGCTTAATGATTTTGCAGGTATGGCAGATTTTGATCGTCTGGAACTGACCAAACGGGAACAACAAATTATCCAGCGATTGGAAGCTGAATATCGTGCAAAGATATTAAACGCCCTGCAGCTTGCTTATACAAAAGATAGAGTCAGGGATCTTAATATCAAAATTGAGATGGATATGAGTAAAAAAGCGGTTCAGACCGAAGAATATTTTCCATTTGTGCTCAAACCTGATAATCCACTAACCCCGTATGATGATTCTGATGTCCGTCCAAGTGTACGGCTTTCAACTGAAAAAACAACCTATGAGTATCAGGGAACGGGATTTAACCCCGAAGGGCCTGCAGGAATGGAAGGTCAGACAGCTCCTGCATACAAGGATTTACAGAACATGGTAGGTACAGCAAAGCAGGAGCATACACTTGAAAATGAGGCGTTAAATAAAAGAAATATAACTGAAGAACGTTCGCCGCAGATAGATCGAGTTTCTGTTTCTGTTAATATTGATGGCAGGTGGGTATATAAAACAAACGAAAAGGGAGAATACATTACCAAGCCAGATGGAACGATTGAGCGGGAGTATATTCCGCTTACACAAAAGGAACTCGATGATGTAACTGCCTTAATACAGGGGGCAATTGCGTTTGATCGAGCTCGAGGTGATCTTGTTGTTGTTAAAAATGTTCCCTTTGATAGAACAGAGGAATTTAGAGCAGAAGATGCCAAAATTTTAGCACAAAAGCAGCGTGAAAAAATAATTTTTCTTTCGCTTGCAGGTTTAGCAGTTTTACTGTTATCATTTATTATATACAGGATTATAGCCAGGGAAATTGAGCGGAAAAGACGTATACTCGAAGAAAAACGTGCTCTTGAACAACAGATGCTCCGTGAAAATGCACTCAGGCAAGCTGAAGAGCAGAATCTTGAAGTTTCGATGTCAGTCGAAGAACGAAAACGTCTCGATCTTCAGGAGCATGCAATCAATATGGCAAAAGAGCATCCTGAGGATGTTGCACAGCTTATACGTACCTGGCTGAGAGAAGACTAGTAAACGGTCATGAGGAGGTAGAAAATGCCGCAGACTGCTCCAACAAAAGGTAAAGCAGCTGCTTCTGTGCAAGCAGCGGGTAAAAAGACGCCTAAGACGATAAAGGATTTATCAGGTCGTCAAAAAGCTGCTATTTTCCTCATCTCTTTAGGAAGCGAGCTTTCAGCTGAGATATTTAAGCATTTACGAGAAGACGAAATTGAAACATTAACGTTTGAAATTGCACGAACTGATAATGTTGAGCCTGAGTTAAAAGAAGCAGTTCTTATGGAATTTCAGGAACTCATGATGGCGAGTGAGTTTATTACAACAGGCGGTATCGACTATGCTCGAGAACTTCTTGAAAAATCGCTAGGTTCGCAAAAGGCTATAGATATTATTAACCGGTTAACAAGCTCGCTTCAAGTACGACCGTTTGATTTTATTAGAAGGACTGATCCGGAAAATCTTCTCAACTTTATTCAGAATGAGCATCCCCAGACTATAGCGCTCATTCTAGCATATCTTGAGCCAAACAAAGCAAGCTATATTCTTACAAAGCTTAACAAAGATATTCAAGGAGATGTTGCACGACGTATTGCATTAATGGATAGAACATCTCCTGAAGTTTTGCGTGAAGTTGAGCGGGTGCTGGAAAAGAAACTTTCTACCTTGACCAATGAAGACTACACGCTAGCAGGTGGTGTTGATGCAATTGTAGAAATTCTTAACCTTGCAGATAGAACGACAGAAAAAGGTATTCTCGAAGCTCTCGAAGATGAGAATCCTGAGTTAGCAGAAGAGATTAAAAAGAAAATGTTCCTGTTCGAAGATATTGTCATGCTGGACAACAAATCTATTGCAAAAGTGCTGCGTGAAGTTGATCAGCAGGATTTAACAAAAGCGCTTAAAGGGGTAGATCCGGAGGTTGCTGATAAAATCTTACAGAATATGTCAAAGCGTGCTCAACAAAACTTGAAGGAAGATATGGAATATATGGGTCCTGTCCGTATTAAAGATGTAGAAGAAGCACAACAGAAAATAGTAGCAATCATCAGGCATCTGGAGGATACTGGTGAAATTATTATAGCTCGCGGTGAGGATGATCAATTAGTGCAGTAGACTATAAAAAGTAAGGAATAACAATGAAAAAGGTAGTATTTAAACCGCAAGAAATTGTGCCGCTTTCAACAAGCTTTGTTATAGGACCACCAGAACCAGAAGAAAAAGAAGAAGACCTTGAAGATGTTACACCGCTTGAATCATATTCAGGTCCAACTGCTGATGATTTGCGAAGAGAAGCAGAAGCATTCAAAGCACAATGGGAAAAAGAGAAAGAGGCAATGATTGCTGCAGCTCGTGCAGAAGCAGAAGAAATTATAAAACGAGCAGAAGCTACAGCGTTCCAGGAAGTAAAACGAAAAAATGACCAAGCTCTGGCTATACGACACGAAGCTGAGCTCGCTGCTGAAAAAGCGTTAGCTGATGCTGAACAGAAAATTAAGGAAATGGAACGCCAGGCTCAAGCTCGTATCAATGAAATAACTAATGAAGCGTACAAAAAAGGTTTTGAACAAGGACGAGAGGAAGGTTTTAAGGCTGAAAAAGCTGAAGTAGAAAGACTTATACAACGTCTCCACACTATTATAGAGCGAACACTTGATAAACGTGAAGAAATATTAAATAATACAGAATCGCAAATCGTAGAACTTGTTCTTCTTATTTCACGAAAAGTTGTTAAAACAATTAGTGAAAATCAAAAAAGTGTTATTATTTCCAATATTGCTCAAGCTTTACGCAAACTTAAAACACGAAGCGATATTATTATTAGAGTTAATATTGCGGATCTTCAGCTTGCAAGTGAACATCTAAAAGAATTTACCGATATGGTTGAAAATGCAAAGAATATTAGTATTGTTGAAGACACAACAGTTGATAAAGGCGGCTGTATCATAGAAACCGATTTTGGTGAGATTGATGCACGAATACAGAGCCAGCTTAATGAACTTGAAGAAAAGATTCTTGATATTGCACCAATAAAATCTAAAGGGAAAAGTCAGTAAGTATGGAACTCATAGAAAAATATCTTGATGCTATTGAGCTCACCGATCCAATTAAATTTACTGGCAGAGTAATTGGTGTAAAGGGTTTACTTATAGAGAGTCTTGGACCTGTTGCGGTAATAGGTGAACTCTGTAAAATTTATATACCACGCTATGAAAAATTTATTTTTGCTGAAGTTGTAGGACTTCATGACAAGATTGTTCAATTAATGACTTTTGAAGCGACTGATGGTCTTGAAATAGGCTGCCCGGTAATAGCGAGTGGTGAAACCCTAACTGTCCCGGTTTCCGAAAAATTATTAGGAAGGGTTCTTGACTGTCTTGGTAAACCAATTGACGGTAAAGGGGACGTAAGTTCATCAATTAGGTACAGGGTACAGAGCACAGCGCCAAACGTGCTGGAACGTAAGCGCATTACGAAGCGAATGGTTACAGGGATTAAAGCAATTGATGCACTCCTCCCTGTAGGTAAAGGACAACGGGTTGGTATTTTTGCAGGATCTGGTGTAGGTAAATCAACATTACTGGGAATGATCGCGCGAAATACCTTAGCTGATATCAATGTGATTGCACTGATAGGTGAACGAGGGAGAGAAGTTCGCGAGTTTATAGAAAACGATCTAGGTGCAGAAGGGCTTGCGCGTTCGGTAATTATCGTGTCAACTTCAGATAATTTGCCATTGGCAAGGCTCAGGGGTGCATATGTAGCAATGTCGGTAGCAGAATACTTCCGGGATCAGGGAGCAGATGTGATGCTGCTATTTGATTCTGTTACACGATTTGCCAGAGCCCAGCGTGAGATAGGTCTATCAATCGGAGAACCTCCTACAACACGAGGGTACACCCCAAGTGTATTTGACACACTGCCAAAATTGCTTGAACGTGCTGGTACATCGCAAAAAGGCTCAATTACCGGTTTTTTTACAATTCTGGTCGATGGTGATGATATGGATGAACCAATTTCAGATACCGTACGCGGAATCCTCGATGGCCATTTCGTTCTTTCCCGAAAATTAGCAGAACGATATCAATATCCAGCAATTGATGTACTCAAATCAATATCAAGGCTTGTGACCAGTGTAGCAGGAGCGCAGACACAAAAAGCAATCGGTGTTATACGAAAATATCTTGCTGTGTATGAAGAAGCAGAAGATATGATTGCAATTGGCGCATATGTTAAGGGATCTAATCCGGAAATCGATAGTGCTATTGAAAAACGGCCAACGATACTAGCATTGTTGCAGCAATCTATTACCGAAAAAGTGCCATTTGGTGAAACAATACGGACACTTGGTACCATAGCTGGAATTGATATACCTCATAGCGAATTGGATCAATTTATGGATGTTTCTAGCTTTGATACTGCAAAGCTATTAGAGCGGCGTGATAGAGGTAAAATGGATATATGAAACCATTTGAATTCAGTCTTGAACCGCTTTTAGAATACCGTACCTTTGAGCTTGATAAAATTGAAAAAGAGCTATCACTTCAGAGCGGTAAACTCGCGCTCCTTAATGAAGAACTAGAATCTAAAGCGCGAGAATTACTGCGTATTGGATTTGAACGTTTTCAAAAAGCAAATTCACTATGTGAAATACGTGCATATGAACTCTATAGCAAACGTATTGAATCAGAAAAAGAAAAATTAATAAAAGCAATTGCTGTAGCAGAAGTAGAGCTGGAAAAAATTCGTGCACAGTGGACAGAAGCTAATAAAAAGAAAAAAGTGCTGGAAAAAATGAAAGAAAAAAAATATACTGCGTGGAAACAAGAAAAAGCGAGACAGGAAATACTAATGCTTGATGAATTTGGAACGGGAGCTCATGAACGGGAAAAACATATCGTATAAAAGGATACAGTGATGCCAGGATATAGAAAACAGCGGGTTGGAACAAGAGTGCTTGCAATGATTCTCCTCATTATTGTTGTACTAATACTTGGATTTATCTGGCTGGATTTCTTAGGGTTTATAGATTTAAAAAATTTTATGTCGCCAGTATTCAGACTTCTGAACATTCCTGTTCGCACTGGAAAATCCATTCCTGTTACTGTGCCTGCACTCCTCGATGAAGAGCGGTTTGCTAAACAATTTGAAGCACTTGAACTTCAAAAGCAGCAGCTTGCTGAAACTGAGCGTGTTCTTAAGGAAAAAGAGAACATGCTGCTTGCACGCGAACAGGAACTTAATGATAAAGATAAAAAATTGCAGGAACAACAAATTTCCCTTAATAACCAGTTTAAAGCGTACGAAAATAGAAAAGCCAATATCGAGCAGAATGCGCGGTATCTGACGGGTATGCCACCAAAGGAAGCAGTCAATATTTTGCTTTCAATGGATGACGAGCTTGTAATCGACATCCTGCGGATGGTTGATGCACTGGCTGCAAGTTCAGGGGAGAATTCAATAGTGCCCTACTGGATGTCGCTTATGCCAGCTGAACGTTCCGCAGCAATACAGCGAAAGATGGCTATCAAGTCAGAATCCGAATAGGTAATAGGTTTCGATGCTGTATCTCTGCTCTATTGGCAAGGAGCAGTAATACATGCAGGCTTCACAGGAAATAGGAACACTTCTTTTTGGTGGGATATCAGAAACCAGCAGCAAAAAAAGCAAACGGATAAAAGGAAATTTTTCTTCGGTTTTTAGTAAAAAAATTCCTCAAGTCCTGTCAAAAAACATGGGAAAGCTGCAGCAAATAGCTTCTGAAAAATCTTCCAGTGAGAAGACCATCACACTAACAAAAGCTACTGAAAAACCATCAATAAAAAAATCAGAGCCTCCTCAAGCAGCAGCTTCAGAAGAGCCTTTAGACAGCAAAAAACATAGAAATTCAAAGCATGAATCAGTAAAAGATATATCACAAAAATCTCCTCACGAAGCAGCAGCAATTCCTGTACAATTTACTCGTCCTATTACAAATGAGCAGGCAAAAAATGAAGCTGTTGATGATGAAAAACGATCATTAAAGAAAATTGAGAAGCAAGATGCACAGATTCCTCAGTGGACCGTACTTGATCAGCGAAAACAAAAAACTCAAACACAGTCCCCGGCTAATACTGCTGATATGCCAGTAAAGCATACAGATCAGGGAAAACTGAAACAGGAACCTGAAATCCTAGTTGCGATCAGACAGGATCAGAATTTCCATCAAGAATCATCAAGTGGACAATCGGGAGCTATCAGGAATGATCACCAATCATTTGCAGAAGTGCTTACAAAACATTTAGAGGGAGCAAGTCAGGAAATTGTAAAAACAGCGCAAATTGTACTTCAAGATAATGATTCAGGTATTATCAGGTTGCGACTTGAACCTGAAACTTTAGGCGGAGTCAAGATTGAGCTCAAATTAGCCGAAAAGAAAATTAGTGGCACCATTGTTGTAGAATCAGATATTGTTCAGTCGGCTTTTAAAGATTCGTATGCAGCTTTGCGCGATGCGTTTAATAGCCAGGGTTTTGAGCTTACTCAACTGGATATTAACGTAAGCAACGGTAATAGCAATGCAGAAAGCTATGAAAATAAAAAGCCAGTATATGCACAAAATATTAAAAAAATTGAACAGACGGTTCCTGAAGCATCAGGTACAACATGGACACTGAGTTCGGGGCTAAAAGTAAATTTGGTAATTTAGTATGCTGGAATAAGGAGAAGAGCAATGGACATGAATTTTACCATGTCAGCACAAGAACTGCAGTTAGCAGCAATTGAAGCAGATCGTTTTAATAAGCAACTGTTTGATGGCAAAAAAATCACTCAGGAAATGGGAAAGGATGAGTTCTTAAAAATCCTTATAACCCAGCTTCAAAATCAGGATCCTACATCACCAATGGAAGATAAAGAATTTATAGCTCAGATGGCGCAGTTTTCAACATTGGAACAGATGACTAATATGGTTCAGAATTTTTCTGCGCTTTCTGGTGTGTTAAAATCGAGTGAAGCACAGGCAATGATTGGAAAAAATGTAAGTGTCGCAGATGGTGATAAATTAGTAACTGGTACTGTAAACCAAGTAGTACGCGGTGATTTCCCGTTAATTCTTGTAAATGGTAAATATTATGATCTTGATCAGGTTCTTTCTGTTAATGAATAAGGAGGCTCTGGTATGATGCGTTCATTATATTCTGGCGTTGCTGGACTTCAGAATCATCAGATCCGTATGGATGTTATTGGTAACAATATTGCGAATGTCAATACAATTGGTTTTAAGAAAAATAGAGTTAATTTCCAGGATCTCCTGTACCAGCAAATTTCAGGTGCAGCAAGACCAAATGAAGAAGTTGGTGGTGTCAATCCAAAAGAAGTTGGCCTTGGTATGCTAGTAGCAAGCATTGATACCATTCATACACAGGGTGCAATGCAGACAACCGGTGTCCAGACAGATGTTGCAATTCAGGGGAATGGTTTCTTTGTACTTCAAAAAGGTGATCAGCGTTTTTATACTCGAGCAGGCGCGTTCAGCCTTGACCGCGATGGTACACTGGTAAATCCGGCAAATGGTTTTCGTGTTCAAGGATGGAATGCACAGGTAATCAATGGTAAAGAAATATTAAATACATCAGGTGCAATTGAAGATTTAGTAATTCCAGTGGGTTCAAAAGATCCTGCTAAAGCAACCGAACAGGTATATCTAGCGTGTAACCTTGATAAACGGCTTCAGGAGATTCCCGAAGGAGCAACCGAAGATACTATAAGAGCAAATACCTGGCGGGTAGAGGAAAAAATCTATGATGCATTCGGAATAGAGCATATCCTCAGAGTAGATTTTGCAAAAGTTCCCGGTCAGACAAACCAGTGGCGTGCAACGGTATCTATTGATCCTCAGGCTGCAACTCCAACTAATACAGCAGTAGGATTAAATCCGGCCGCACTTGGCGATAATACATTTATTGTGGAATTTGATAATAAAGGAACGTTGCAACGTGTTTTAGATAATCAGGGTAATGAATCACCACAAGCTGGAAATCTTGCTATCAACATTGCGTTTGATGTTCAGGGTGCTACACCAGTAGAAGGTGCTCCTGTACGGCAGACCTTTGCACTTAATCTTGGAACGGTAGGCAGCGTGAAAAATACCATTACTCAGTTTGCAGAAGCATCCAGCACTAAAGTGTATCAGCAGGATGGTTATAGCATGGGTTATCTTGAAAATTTCAAAATTGATCAATCTGGTATTATTACCGCTGTATATTCAAATGGTTCAACACGAACTATTGGTCAGTTAGCAATTGCTACGTTTACAAACCCAAATGGTCTTGAAAAAGCAGGTGAAACTAATTTTGTGCAGTCGCTTAACTCTGGGTTGGCTAATATTGGACCATCGGGTATTGCAGGCAAAGGAAAAATACTGGCAGGAAATCTTGAAATGTCTAACGTAGACCTTGCTGAGCAGTTTACGGACATGATTGTAACACAGCGCGGGTTCCAGGCAAATTCAAAAACAATTCAAACATCAGATCAGATGCTGCAGGAACTTCTGACACTCAAACGCTAAAGGTTTTTAGTACTGCCTGGTAGTTTACGCTGAGCCAATTTCATGTAATCATGAAATTGGCTCACTTTCATAGGAAGTAAAGATATGATACAATTATCAAAACTTAATGGCGAAGTGTTCTGGATAAACCCGCATCTCATTGAGTTTATAGAGGCTACACCTGATACGGTTCTTATCATGGTTTCTGGAAAGCATGTGCTTGTAAAAGAACCGGTACAGGAAGTAATTGATCGCATTATTGCTTATAGAAAAAAACTAGGTGTAAACGGGCAAGAGGAGTAAGCAATGGATATTGCATCCATATTAGGTTTTATTGGTGGCTGGGCAATGATTATCCTATCAATGATTTCTTCAGGCGGACAACCTGCAGGATACATTGATATTCCTTCTGTTTTTATGACTATTGGCGGTTCTGCTTTTGCATTGCTGTTTGGATCGAGTGTTAAAGATTTTTTCCAATTGTTTAAAGTTATGGGTAAAATCCTTAAAATTCCCGATTTTGGTGAACTTAAAAAAATCGAAATGCTTGTGTCTTATGCCGAACGGGCACGAAAAGAAGGACTTCTTTCGCTCGAAGAAGAAATTGAAACCATAGATGATGATTTTATGAAAACCGGACTGCGCATGGTTGTTGACTCTATTGATGCTACAGTTGTGCGTAATGTTATGGAAAGTGAAATCAATCAGATGAATGAACGTCATGGGAAATGGTTTAAAATGATAGATAACTGGGCTAAACTGGCACCAGGTTTTGGAATGCTTGGTACGGTTCAGGGTCTCATAGCTATGATGAAAAAACTGGAAGATAAGAGCAGTATTGGACGTAACATGGCTGTAGCACTCGTTACAACATACTACGGTGCTATAATGGCAAACTTTATTTTAACTCCAATTATGGGTAAACTCATTCAATATGATGCTCAGGAAACAAAAATGAGGGAAATGGTGCTTGAAGGTGTGCTTTCTATACAACAGGGTGATACTCCTCATATTGTGCAACAGAAATTAACTGTATATCTTACACCCGAACAGCGCAAAAAATTTGAAGAAATGCATCCGTCATCATAAGGATTAGCCATGGCCAGAAAGAAGAAAGAAGAAAATTTAGGAGGACTCGGGGAATGGATCGTTACATATGGAGACATGGTAACACTGCTCCTCTGTTTCTTTGTGGCTATGTTTAATATGTCCGATATTGAAGTTGTTCAGCTCAATCAAATGATTTCAAGCTTTAATAATATCGGTACTGGTGCATCAACAGGAGGGCAGACCCTCTCTGCAGGCCGCATGGCAGAATTAGGGAATTCAATCAATTCTCTGCCTTCGATGGAAAAAGGTAAAATGCTTGCGACAGCAAAGAAAAAGGCTGTTTCGCTTTTACAACCAGAGATTAAATCGAACATCATACGAGTTACCATTGATGAACGCGGACTTATAATAACATTAGCCGCAGATGCGTTTTTTAGAAAGGGAAGCGCTGATATCAATATTGAGGACACACGCGATATGCTCTTACGTATTGCTGAACTATTGCGTTCCCCTGAACTTATCAATCGAAAAATACGGATAGAGGGACATACTGATAAAACTCCAACTGATCCCAATGGTCCCTGGCCTACAAACTGGGAGCTTTCCGTTGCACGTTCACTCAATGTACTACACTATCTCGTAGATTTTGGAGTTCCTGAAACCAAATTCCAGGTAGCAGGTTTTGGTGATACTATGCCACTCATTCCAGGAGATACTGAAGAAGCATATGCGTCTAACAGACGCGTTGACATAATAATTCTTGATGAAGGACATTTATAACGATAAGGAGTACCGCAATGGCTGATGAATATGATAAAGGATTTGATAACATCGATGAAGAAGCGCCTGAGGAAGGTAAACCACAAAAAGCTGGTATTGCGGCTGGTGCAATACTTGGTATATTAAAATGGGTAGCAATTGGATTGGGGTTTGTATTTCTCGTTGTAGTTATTGTAATAATTACTGTTGGTATATTAAATAAGCAATCAAAACCGCTTACCGAACTCCCTAATTCAGAAATTTATATGAAAGCAGCACCGATGTGGTCTACGTTTACAGCAATTGATCAGGTTACCGTTACCACCATGGATAAAGAACCATGGGCAATAACTGTAAAAATAAACTTAGCATACGATGAAGCTGATAAGACGATACTAACTGAGCTTACTAATAGAAAGTACCAAATCCAGGATTTTCTCCGTAACTTTTTTAGCAAGAAGCTCATAGAAGAACTCATGCCGGATAAAGAACCTGTACTCAAAGAAGAGTTACGAAATCAACTCAATGCGCTTTTGACAAAACCTGCTATTAAAGATATTTATTTCCAGGATTTCAGGAGAACACAGATGTAAAGTATTAGCAATGGTATATTTTCCATTGTAGTTTTTTAAAAAATATATTACAGTAATAGGGGAAAATACAGAGCATGCAAGTATTGAGCATGCTCTTTGTGAAATTGAAAAAATGGTTATAAAGAACGCAGCGTATGAAACCATGGATGGAGTGCGGAAATGACAGAAGTTCTGTCGCAGGATGAAATAGATCAGTTACTCAATGCAATTACTTCCGGTGATGCAAACCTTGAGACTGTACCAACCCGTACTGATAATCGAAAAATAAAAATTTACGACTTTAGGCGTCCTGATAAGTTTTCTAAAGAAACATTGAGAACAATTCAGATGATGCATGAAACATTTGCTCGTCTCACAACAACAAACCTTTCTGCTGCTTTACGTATTCTTGCAAATGTGCATGTAGTTTCTACCGATCAGTTGACGTACGAAGAGTTCATTCGTTCAACGCCTCCTACAACGACATTAGCAATTGTCAGCATGGATCCATTAAAAGGACAGATAATTCTTGAACTCGATCCTGCAGTTACTTTTACCATAATTGACCGATTGTTCGGTGGTTCGGGCGAGGGTTTTAAGCTCAATCGTGAACTTACTGATATAGAACGACAGGTTATCGAAGGCGTGATTGTAAAAATACTCGGTAATTTGCGTGAAGCATGGGCACAGGTAATTGATCTTCGGCCGCGGCTTTCCCAGATAGAAAGCAACCCTCAGTTTGCGCTCATTGTTCCGCCAAATGAAACCGCTGTATTAGTGACTTTGGAAACAAAAATTGGCGAGGTTGAAGGCATGATAAGCCTCTGTATACCGTACATGACCATTCAGCCAATTGTATCAAAGTTTTCGACTCAGTATTGGTATTCATCAGTGCGGCATGGAACTACTACAGAAAACCTCAATGTATTAAAAGAAAAGCTTTCAACTATAGATGTACCGGTTATCAGTGAAGTTGGCAGTATTCCTATAACTGTTCGAGAAGTAATGGGATTAAAAGTAGGTGACATTATAAAACTCTCAAACAGCAAGGTGACTGATCCGATAGTAATAAAAGTGGGTAATAAGAAAAAGTTTCTAGGTAGACCGGGACTCGTAGGCAAAAAGCTTGCTTTGCAAATTGTAAAACGACTTGATGAATCAGAACAGGAAACATTTGAGGAATTAGTACCTGAAGGGGAGGACACGAACTTATGAGTGATGGATCATTATCCCAGTCAGAAATTGAGTCATTGTTAGCAGGATTAGATCCTGGAATCAGCAGTTCGAGTACCGCACAATCTTCAGATACTGGAGGAGCATTAGCAAGAGATTTTACCGGGATACTGGAATCGGTACTATCTGCTCAGAGTCAGAATCTTTCGATGATTACCGGTACCGATGTATCAGTATCGGGATTAACCGGCATACTGGTAAATCGAGATAGTGCGTTAAGCCAGCTGCCTGATGAAGTTCTCTATATCAAACAAAATTTTACTGGTGGGCTTCCCGGTGGGCATGGTTTTCTTTTTTCAAAAGATACAGCAATGCGCATTGCCGCTCTCGCTAATAAAGACGAATCGCTTTCTGATATCGATGATATGGTTATATCGATTATTGCAGAGAGCGTTTCAAATATTACAGGTACATTTATTTCTCTTTTTTCAGAAAAATTAAACAAACAGGGTATCCAATCTGAACCGGCAGAGGGAAGTTTTATTCCCAAAGCATCAGTAAAATTCCCTCAGGGAAATTTCATCCTTGTAACATGGAATGCTTCAATCAATAGTGAGGATCATGTGTTTTGGGAAGTTTATCCCGAACAACTTGCGCGAGATATTGCAAAGGCTTCAGGGTTTACCAGTGCCCAGGATCAACCGGTAATGCAGGCTACGCAGCAGCCAATGTCCGGTCAGATGCAGCAGCCAATGATGGGTCAGGGTATGATGGGGCAACCAATGATGGGCCAGATGCAGCAACCTATGATGGGTGGTCAAGCTATGATGCAGCAGGGATTTCAGCCTATGTACCAACAGCCCATGATGGGAATGCAAGGTGTTCCTCCTAATGTACAACCAGTACAGTTTGGACAGCTTGGCAATGTTACGCCGCCGCAGGAATACGGAAATATCGGGCTCATTATGGATGTTCATATGGAACTTACTGTCGAGCTCGGCCGCGCCAAAATGCTCGTCAAAGAGATTCTCGGTCTCGGTGAAGGTAATATAATTGAGCTTGATAAACTTGCAGGTGAACCTGTTGATATTCTCGTTAATCATAAACCTATTGCTAAGGGCGAAGTAGTGGTTATTGAAGAAAGTTTTGGTGTTCGAGTAACAGAAATACTTCCAGCAATGGAACGTATGATGGAAATAAATTAATTTGCTAGTATAGCATGTATCATAAGCTGTCAGGCTATATGTGCCAGACAGCTTTTTTATTTTTAACGGTTTTGCATATTATGTTGGCACCCTAAAAAATAATTTTGTTAAAATAAATTTTTTTCTTGCACTAATTTCTTGAATAGTGTATAATTAAATCAAACTGGGGGATCATTTGAAAAATAAATTTCTCGTAGCAAGTATCATTGTGGTAATGTGCTTATCAATTGTGTATGCACAAACCGCAGTTGATGAGACAAAATTAGTACTTCAGGAACCATCTCAAACTGCCCCTGCAGCAACACAAAATACCAGCATTGTGTGGTATATAATACGTATGTTTTTAGTGCTCGGGCTTGTTCTGCTTTCATTGTATGGTTTGTATGTTTTCCTTAAACGAAAAGCTAAACGGCCTATACAGGAAGATCCGTTTATCAAGCATCTTGGAGTAACCCAAATCGCACCTGGCAAGTCAGTACATGTGCTTTCACTTGGTTCAAAAGCATGGCTTTTAGGTGTAAGTGATACAGCAATTACCATGCTTGCAGAACTCGATGATAAAGAACTCATCGATGCTATGGTTGTGAAGGCACAGGAAGCACCCCCAGAAATACAGGCAACAGATTTTAGAAGCATTTTTATAAAGATGTTTCCTGGTGTACAAAAAAAACCGGAAAATCCAAAATTGGATATTTTTTCCGAACAACGCAATAGAATTAAAAAATTATAGCTTAAAGCAGTGTGGATGGGAGGGGAAATGAAAAAAATTGTATGTATGTTGATTGTAGTTTTGCCATTTATGTCTCTGTTTGCGCAGGATTTTCCTGCAAAACCGGCAGATACTGCGACCAATGTACCTATCCCCAATGCAAATGCTGCAAATAATCGTGCCACTACCGGATTCCCAGATCCAGTTCCCGCTATTCCATTTGTAGATGTGCGTGTTCGCTCTCCGCAATCAGGGAGAGAAGTAGCTTTTAGTCTCCAGTTATTGCTGCTTTTGACAGTAATATCGCTTGCTCCTGGACTTCTCATACTAATGACGAGCTTTCTACGTATTTCAGTTGTACTCGATTTTGTTAAAAGGGCTCTCTCTTTACAACAGGTGCCACCTAATCAGGTGCTGCTAGGAATAGCTTTATTTATGACCATATTCATTATGTGGCCCACATTTACTGATATATATAACAATTCCATAAAGCCGCTTTCTGATGGAAAAGCAAGTATCGAAGAAGCATATCGAGAAGCAGAAAAGCCAATTAGAATTTTCATGTATTCACAGATGCAGAAAAATCCGGAGAACATCAGGTTGTTCATGAGCTTGAGCAACCTCCCAAAGCCTCGTACATTGGCTGACGTTCCAACACATGTGCTTATTCCCGCATTTATTCTCAATGAAATGACAATAGCATTCAAGATAGGAATTTTAATTTACATTCCATTTATAATTATTGATATGGTTGTTGCCGCGGTACTCATGTCAATGGGTATGATGATGCTTCCACCTGTAATGATATCGACACCGTTTAAGCTTATTCTCTTTGTTTTAGTTGATGGTTGGTCGCTCATGACAACAGAGCTGGTTCAATCTTTTGTTAAGTAGGGAGGAACAATACTGTGACGATCGGTTCGATATCGGCTTTGTTTGTTAATGCAATATGGCAGATAATCTTGCTTTCTGCTCCTGTCCTGCTCACAGCGTTGCTCGTTGGATTGCTCATCAGTATTTTACAGGCAACGACGAGTATCCAGGAACAGACACTTACCTTTGTTCCCAAATTTGCTGGTATTCTTTTGGTTTTAATGCTTTTAATTGGATGGATGTTTTCATCTCTAGGGCAATATACACAAAAATTGTTTGCATTGATTTCGGAGATGTAATAGATGTTTAACCAGGTACTGGCACGTGCAGATTTATTTTTTCTTCTCACAGTCAGAATTCTGGCAATGCTGGAAACTGCTCCGCTGCTCTCTGGCGATTCGGTGCCTCAATTCGCCAAAATCGGTTTGGCATTCGGCACTTCGATGGCTGTTCTGCCTTATGCGCAATCACTGGGATATGCTATGCCTGAAAGTGCTGTACTTTACCTGGCTTATATTGTAGGTGAAGCTGCAATTGGCATTATATCTGGATTTTTCCTAACGGTTTTATATTCATCATTTATAACTGCCGGTCAATTTTTTTCTATACAAATGGGATTTGGTATTTCAGAAACGTATGACCCACTCGCACAGATGGAAATACCTATTGTTGGTCAGCTTCTTAACCTCATTGGTATGTTTGTGTTTATTCAAGTTCAGGGTTTCCAGTATCTCTTCCTGTATGGTGTTAAAGGGAGTCTTAAAGCCATCACGGTCAGTTCTCTGATGGAGCGGCATGCTAATTTTTCAGATTATTTTATTAAAGCGCTAGCATCGCTTTTTGCAAATGCATTTGTAATTGCCGTTCCTATCATTGGGTCATTATTCATGGTTTCACTCGCAATGGGTCTCATGACGCGAGCTGCACCTCAAATGAATTTGCTCATTGAAGGTTTTCCAATTTCAATATTCGTATCGTTTCTCATTATGGCATTAACAATGCCGTATCTTATTGAGGTCTTTTCAAAGTTAATCGATGCTGGTTTCTATCAGCTTGGTATTCTGTTAGAGGGGAAAACCGCATGAGTGTTTATGAAAATTCTCAAGATTTATTTTCTCATGTACATCTTCAATGGTTTGCTCCCGAAGACGAAGGTAGAACAGAAGAACCGACTGAGTATAAACTGCGAAAAGCACGTGAAGAAGGGCAGGTTGCAAAAAGTCAGGATTTAACAGGTTCAATAGTATTACTATTTACAAGCATTACATTAGCACTTTTTGCGCCTTCGATGCTGGCAACAATTAGATCTATGTTTCGATGGTTTATTACAGAATCCATAACGCTAGATATTACTACTTCCGGTAACTATGTGTTTATGGTGTTTCTGGATTATGTTATAAGGCTCGTTTTCCCTATTGCGCTTGTCAGTGTTGTTGCAGCGTTGGGAGCAAACTTATTGCAGGTAGGTTTCTTGTTTACAACAAAACCGCTTCGGCCCGATCTTAAACGCATTGTTCCTAATTTTATAAAATATTTTCAGCGTACATTGTTTTCTACAGATGGTTTATATAATATTGCAAAATCAATAGGTAAAGTAATTATTCTAATTGTGTTAGTATATCTTAATGTTCAGGCAGATATTCCTCGCCTGCTCAAATTACAAACAGCAACTATTTGGGTTTCTTTCCAGTTTATAGCTGCACTTGCTCTACGTGTGCTGCTTGAAGCGAGTGTTATTCTGCTCGTGTTAGCATTACTAGATTATCTAGTGCAACGCAGGCAGTTTAGAAAACAAATGCGCATGACCAAGCAAGAAATTAAAGAAGAATATAAAATGATGGAAGGAGATCCGCTCGTTCGTTCAAAATTACGTGAACGCATGCGAGAACTTTTAACACGCAATATGATTGCCAATGTACCCAAAGCTGATGTGGTTATTACAAACCCAACCCACTACGCTGTAGCTATCGAATGGGATAGAACTAAAATGATTGCTCCTATGGTTGTTGCAAAAGGTGTTGACAGAATTGCGCTGGAAATTCGAAGGATTGCGGAAGAGAATAAAGTTCCAATAGTTGAAAACAGACCACTTGCGCGGGCACTTTATGCAGAAACTGAAGTTGGTGATATAATACCAGAACAGCACTGGAATGCAATTGCAACAGTACTTGCATACATAGTAAAAACGAGCGAACGTGCTCGGGAACGTTTTCTTGGAACAGGAACGGAGCGATAATGTATGGCTGATGCAGCAGCACGATTGAGAAAAAATATTATTGCAAATTCTCCTGAGTATGCCGTAGCGCTAGCGGTAGTTGTGGTAATTTTCATGCTCATACTTCCGCTACCAACGGTACTACTTGATTTGCTCATGGCTGTCAATATTACGCTTGCACTGTTAGTACTGTTAATCACACTATACCTAAAACGTGCAATAGATTTTTCAGTATATCCAACAATGCTTCTTGTGAGTACTATTTTCGGTTTAGCGTTAAATATTTCTTCCACACGTCTTATACTTTCACAGGGGACAAAATTTGATGGACGCATTGTAAAGACATTTGCATCGTTCGTTGTCGGTGCAGAAGGTGCAAATGGAATTGTTGTTGGTTTTATCATGTTTATCATCTTAATTGCTGTACAGACGATAGTGATAACAAAAGGTTCAACCCGAATTTCAGAAGTTGCAGCGCGGTTTGTGCTCGATGGGCTTCCTGCAAAGCAAATGAGCATCGATGCTGAACTTAATTCCGGTCTTATAAGTGAAGAAGAAGCAAAAAGGAAAAAACGTGACTTACAGCGCGAAGTCGATTTTTATGGACAAATGGACGGTGCAAGTAAATTTATTTCCGGAAATGTTGTAGTTGGTATTTTAATAAGTGTTATAAATCTCATTGGTGGTTTTATAGTTGGGATGGTGATTCATCGAGAGCCATTTTCTACAGCATTGACCACCTATGCATCGCTTACCATAGGCGATGGGCTTGTATCGCAGCTGCCAGCACTCCTCATTTCAACATCAACAGGTATTATCATTACTCGTGCAAACGCGGATGGTACATTTGGTGCTCAGGTGTCCGCAGAATTTTCACAGAATAGCAGAATATATATAATTGCTGCTGTAGTTATAGGCGGAATGAGCCTCATACCTGGTTTTCCTTTTTATGTGCTTTTGCCGCTTGCAGGTCTCCTTGGATGGATAGGTGCTCGGCTTTCAAAAAAAGAAACACAAGCCCAGGCGTTATCACACAGCAAAGAACAGGAAAAAGCAGCAGCAAAGCCAGAGACACAGGCGGAACAACCAGGACTTGCTCCACTGGATCCCATCAGTCTGGAGCTTGGCTATGGACTGATTCCGCTCGTTGATAAAGAAAAGGGAGCTGAACTCCTGGAACGCATTACTCGTATACGAAGAGAAAGTGCTCTCGATATGGGTATTGTTGTACCCCGTATCAGAATTGTTGATAATATGCGGCTCGAACCTTCTGAATACTGTTTTAAGATTAAAGGAGTGGAAGTAGGTCGAGGAACAATAAGACTCGGGCTCTATATGGCAATCAATCCAGGATCAGTGCAAGAAGAGCTTTCAGGAGAAAAAACAAAAGATCCTGCTTTTGGGCTTCCAGCTCTCTGGATTACAGAGGATTTGCGCGATAAAGCTGAACGGAGCGGATATACTGTAGTAGATCCTCCCAGTATAATTGCAACTCATCTGACTGAAATTATTAAGAGACATGCATCAGCAATTCTTGGAAGACAGGAAGTTCAAAGCATGCTCGATTCGCTTAAAAAGGATTATCCTGCAGTTATTGATGATGTTCAAAAAGTTTTAAGCCTTGGTGAAATACAAAAAGTATTGCAGGGATTGCTTCGCGAACAAGTATCAATACGAAATCTTGTTAGCATATTTGAAACATTAGCCGATTACGCTCCAATCACTAAGGATATTGGGTTCCTCATCGAAAAAAGCAGGCAGGCACTGGGTCGACAGATTTGTTTACAGTACGCAGATCAAGATAAGGTGCTCCATGTTTTAACAATTGATCCTACGCTTGAGCAAAAAATTATTGATGCTCGTGTTGATACACCAATGGGTGCAATAGCAGCTTTAGAACCGGGAGTACAACGGAAATGGATACGTGCACTTACACAAGCCGTGCAGGCGGTTCAGAAGCAAGGCTATTTCCCGGTATTGCTTTGTTCCGAAGCTGCTCGAGCACTCGTAAAATCGAGTTCAGAACGTGAGATACCGGATCTAGTTGTCATGTCGGTACCTGAAATTGCTTCAGATATTCAGGTAGAGTCTATTGGTGAAATACGGATAGAGGAGTAATTGTGCAGTACTATATTGAGCAGGGTGAGACACATCGCGAGGTTTTAGAAAAAATTCAAGCTAAATATGGTGATGCGTATCAAGTGCTATCTCACCGAACCATACCGTATGGCGGGTTCCTTGGGCTTTTTAGAAAACAAGGTGTCGAGATTACATACATTGTAAAAGAAGAACAGCTCAAAAGTACAAGACAAAACGAGATACAGCAGGAGAAACAGCGGCTCTTGGAGCAGCTTAATCAGACAAAGGCAATTCAAGAAGTCTTAGAAGAAATTCGTAGTTTAAAATCGGTTGTTCTAGAGCAGCCTGCACAGGAACAAAAACATCCAACATTAAAAAAAATTGAAGAGTTATTAGAACTTAATGATTTTTCACCATCATTTATCGAAACGATGCTCCAATGTATACGAACTGCTTTTTCAATAGAAGACCTTAATAATTATGAAAAAGTAGAACATCAGGTAGTAGAATGGATTGGTGATAGTATCATGCACTATACTACATCAAAAACCACAATAAAACCAAGAATTATAATTCTTGTGGGCCCTACTGGTGTTGGCAAAACAACTACAATTGCAAAACTTGCTGCGATGTATAATCTGGGTCTTTTAGGCCAGCAGGCATGCAATATACGCATGATAACAATTGATGGTGTCAGAGTAGGTGCATTGCCGCAGATTCAGAAATATGCCGATATTTTAGGTGTTCCGCTCGATTATACCACAACTACCTCCCAGCTTCGAACTGCAATAGCAATGAATCATGATACCGATATTATTTTGATAGACACGTTTGGGAAAAGCCCAAGAAATGCGGTGCATTTAGCTGAAATGAAAAAAATACTGGAAGGTGCAGGTACAACTGCAGAGGTATTTCTTACAATTTCAGCGTCAACAAAAACCAAGGATCTTTTAGAAATATTCCGGCAGTATGAACCTTTTAATTATCAAGCATTAATAATTACAAAATTAGACGAGACCATGCATTATGGCAACATTATTTCCGCTTTAAATGAAATTAATAAACCAGTTGCATGGATTACAAAAGGACAAAAAGTCCCAAAAGATATTGAAATGATGCATCCAATGCAGTTTTTGCTTAATCTGGAAGGTTTTACTATTCAACGGCAAAAACTGGAAGAGAAATATGGTGTGTATACTCCTGGTGAGGAGTAAAATAATTCTATTGGAGAAAAGAGAATTTCATGGAAGATCAAGCACAGCAATTACGAGAGTTAGTTAGAAATAGGGCAGTTTCAGGTCCCTCACCACTTAAAAAAACGAGAATTATTACGGTTGCAAGTGGCAAAGGTGGCGTAGGTAAAACAAATCTTTCTGTGAATCTTGCAATTGCCTATGCAAAACTTGGCAAGCGGGTAATTGTAATGGATGCAGATCTTGGCCTGGCAAATGTCAACATAATGCTTAATATTATTCCAAAGCATAACCTCTACCATGTAATCCGCAGACAGAAAACGATGCGGGAAATTCTTCTTGATACCGATTATGGAATACAAATTCTTGCTGGAGCTTCTGGTTTTTCAAAAATTGCAAATTTAACAGACGAAGAACGGCATAATTTTATCAATGAATTATATACCCTTTCGAGTGCTGACATAATCATTATCGATACCAGTGCCGGTGTATCAAACAATGTGCTATCTTTTATTGCAGCTGCCGATGATGCCATTATTATTACTACACCTGAACCTACAGCAATTACTGATGCTTACGGCATTATTAAAATTATTGCAACAGAGGTAGAAAACATAAATTTTAGTCTAAAATTAGTGGTAAATAGGGTAAAATCAGTTGCTGACGGAAGAAAGGTTGCAGAACGAATTATCAATATTTCCGGCCAATTCCTGAATATCAAAGTTGAATATCTTGGTTGTATTTATGAAGATGCAACTGTTTCGACATCAGTGCTCAGGCAAAAGCCCTTTATTGTTGCAGATCCTAAGTCTAAAGCTGCAGTGTCAGTGCAGCATCTCGTAAGCAAAATAGAAAAGACAGATTTTAGTGATGAGCCAGGTATAGCGCGTCTCATTAAAAAGCTTTTTGGAAATGAGTGATTTTATTCTTGACTATTCATAGAGGAATACCATAATCTGTAAGAAGTGAGGTGTTTGTAGTGCAAAAACCAGTTGGAAGTGACAGTAATGAAAAAACACTCTTAATACTTGCTGCATGTGCTGGTTTTCTGCTCTCATTTTTTGTTGGAATTTTTTCTGGTAATGCTTTTGGTAACATATTGCTTCGTGCATTATTTTTTGCACTCGTATTTACTGGTATTATGTATGGTATCCTGTATCTTTTATCAAGACTGCTGGAAGATACTATAACTCAAGAAGCTGAACAGTATCCTGAAGAGACTGGAGAAACTGTGAATATTGTACTTCCAGAAGAATCAATTATGCCACAGGAAGTTTCAATGCCGGCAAGCGATGATTCTGTGCTTTCGGAGGATTTAGAAAAAGAAATAGAACTCGTTAAAAATGAGCAGCTACTGGAGACAAGTGCAGAACAGGTACAGGTAAATCATGGTCCCATAGCAAAACCTCTGGTAACTCAAGATGATCTAGATGTATTACCGGATATCGACAGCATGAGCGATGTTTTTGCAGATATTTCAGAACCTGATGCCAGTCATCAGGAGAATCCACCAATAAATTATTCCAGTACCACAGTAAACGCACCCGTTTATGATAAAGAAAGCCCGGAAATAATAGCGAGGGCTGTTCAAACTTTGTTACGACAAGATGGGAAGGGAAATAGTTAATGATTATCAGCGAACAACAACAAAAAACAGAAGATGAACTCTGGGTTGAATATAAAAAGACTCATGATACAAAACTACGTGATCATTTTATAAAACAGTATGCTCCACTTGTAAAGTATGTAGCTGGTAAGTTAGCTACCAATATGCCCCAATCTGTTGATTTTGATGATTTAATAAGCTTTGGTGTATTTGGTCTCATTGATGCAATAGAAAAATTTGATCCAGATAAGCATGTCAAATTCAAAACATATGCAGTAACTCGTATACGGGGTGCAATTTTTGATGAACTCAGGAATCTAGATTGGATACCGCGTTCAATTCGGCAAAAAAGCAGAGAAGTTGAAGATGCGATTGCTCAGCTGGAAACAAGACTTGGAAGATCTGCAACTGATTCTGAGATTGCTCGTGCAATGGGAATATCGGAAGATGAGCTAGCTCATATACTCTACAAAGTTTCCAATACATCAGTCCTCTCACTAAATGATGTTTGGTATACAAAAGACGAAAACGAAAAAATGTCAATTGCTGATAGTATTGAAAGTCCACAAAGTCAAAATCCTGATTCTGTAATGGAACGGGAAGAGATTAAAAAAGTAATTGTCAATGCAATTCAGGAACTGCCTGATAATGAAAAAAAAGTTCTGGTATTGTATTACTATGAAAATCTGACACTTCGTGAAATAGGAAAAGTACTCGATGTTACCGAGTCCCGTGTAAGCCAGCTTCATACTAAGGCTATACTGAGGCTCAGGGGAAAGCTAACACACCTGAAAAAGGGTATATTGTAATGGCGGGAAGGATTGGTCTTGAAGTTTTACGTGAGCTCATGCGGCGTTACCTTGAAGAAGATGGCAGTAAACGATCTGTTGAAATTGAGGCATCAACGCTGGATGAAGCTCTACAGAACGCAGCAATTCAGCTTGATACCGTAGTAAGCAGATTGGAATACGATATACTTCAAAAAGGGAATCCTGGTTTTGCGGGTTTTGGAAAAACATTATGGAAAATTCGTGCATATGAGACAGGTTCGAAAAAGCATATTGAACATGAAAATAAAATTGAATTTGAGGCTGATACCGATTTTGCAGCTATAGCAGAAGAAGTTAAGATTGTTGACAAAGATGGCCAGGTTTTTGTGCGGTTAGCTCCTGAAGGTGCATTGCTAAAGGTTCTTCCCCCGCAAGGAAAAGGAAAACAAGTCACTGAAAAAATGGCTTTTGATAAGCTGCATGCAAGAGCAGTCAGGCAATATGATGAGAATCTTGTTAAACAGGTAGTTAAAGAGGAACAGGGAGAGTGGGTCCCGGTAGGTACATTTGTAACTAATCCAGCTGCAGATAGCTACCTGTCTGTCGATATGCAACCAAATGAAATGGAAGCATATGTAATTATTTATCCACCTCAGCCAGGAGGATGTGATCTTTCAAAAGAAATTATTATGTCGTATTTAAAAAATAATAACATTGTATATGGAATAAAAGAAGATGTGCTTCAAGATCTAGAAAATGAGGCAGTTTATAAAACTCCAGTGCTGGTTGCAGAAGGTACAAAACCGCAAAATGGTACTGATGCCAGTATAACATTTTTCTTTGAAACTGATAAAACAAAATTAAAAATTGAAGAAAAAGATAATAGAGTAGATTATAAAGAAATGCAGATGCTTCAAAATGTTATTGAAGGTCAGCCACTTGCGAAGAAAAACCCTCCAACAAAAGGTGTACCTGGTAGAACAGTTACAGGAAAATATTTAGCAGCTAAAGATGGAAAAGATATTCCGCTTCCGCTAGGAAAAAATGTACGAGTAGCAGATGATGGACTTACTATTCTTGCAGAAGTAAATGGTGAAGCTACGTATATTAATGGCAAAATAAATGTAGAGACCATTACCATTATTAACGAAGATATTGATCTCAAGACAGGTAATAAGTTTTTTTTGGGTACAATTATTGTTAATGGTAATGTGGCTGATGGTTTTAAAGTTGAAGCTACAGGAAATATCGAAATCAAAGGAAATGTCGGAAATGCGCTAATCAGTGCAGAAGGTGATGTAATAGTACATCAGGGAATCATCGGTAAAGGAAATGGCACTGTAAAAGCAGGAAAGAGTGTTTGGGCAAAATTTATTGAAAATGCAACTGTTGAAGCTGGAGACACTGTTATTGTAACACAGAATATTGTAAACTCAGAAATAAAAGCTAATCGAAAGATTATTTGTGTTGCAGGCAAACATGCAGCAATAATGGGAGGTAGATACATTGCATGTGAAGAAATTGTTGCAAAAACAATTGGTGCACCAAGCGGAGGTTCTGAAACTATTCTTCAAGTAGGAATAGACCCGCAGGCAAAAGAAAAAATTGATCAACATGAAATACGGCTCAAACAATTGGAAAAGATGCTCGAAGACTTAGATAAAAATATTAAAACATTAACTGATTTAAAACGACAAAAAAAAGAACTATCAGAAGACAAAGAAGCATTATTAAGAGAAATGCAATATAAGCGCGAAGAAATTGCTACCGAAGAACATGAATTACGAAATGAATACAATGAATTAGTTAATTATTTAAATAGTTTAAAACTCAAAGGGAAAATCAGTTGTACTGGAAAAATTTATTCATCGGTTCGTATTCAAATAAAAGATGTAGAAGAAGAAATAAAACATGAAGACAAAGGTGTAACATATTATCTAGAAGGCGGAAGAATTAAACGCAAGAAGTATGAAGAAGAAGAGGATGAAATATTAAAAAAGGGGCCGCCAGATGCCTATAAAACCCATTGATCTTCAAGCAATGTATACACAACTAACACAGGTTGGTAAGAATGAAGCACTTGCTAAAAGTACTGGTATAGTGCATGCTGAGCTACAGCGGGAAATTGTATCCAAAAAAAATGAAGAAAAAGCAAATGAGGTCCATCTTCCTGATGATGATATTGAAAACAATGCTGCCATAAAAATAGATGAAAATACAAAGAGTGACAGTGGTTTACAGGAACAAAAACATAAAAAAGAAAAAGAGCAGGAAACACCTGAACCAGAAAAAAGCAAACTTGATATAGCAGATGATCCTGATATTGGAAAAAATATAGATTTATTAGGGTAACTATGAGTATAGCAATTTTTATAGTATTACAAGTAGTAATTTTTATTTTTATATATTTTTATTTACACCATATTAGAAAGACGTTATCTCAGAACGAAACAGCAAAAATACGAGAAGAGTTAAATCTCTTGTTAATTGAATTAAATCAGACTACTGATAGAAATATAACTTTAATAGAAGATAGAATTTCTACTTTAAAGAAACTTTTAGAAGAAGCAGATAGAAAAATTCGTGTTCTCAATCAAGAAACATCGAGAAAAGTTGTTGAATCTACAATTTATAATCGATTAGGAAAATTGCGAGATGATGCTTCAGCATCAATAAATACTCAACAGGATGTTCTGAAAGTAAATAACGACCAGTTAGAAAGTAATAATGCAGCTTCTGATAGAGAGACAGAAGCAAAAGAAGCGATTCCTTTTATTAAATTAAGTCATCAAAGTGTAACAAAAAATGAAATAAAAGAAAAAGTCATCAATCTATATAAACAGGGGCTTGACAAAGAGCTTATTGCAAATCGGTTGGGAGTATCTTTATCAGAAGTTGAATTGGTTATTGATTTATATCAATAAATTATTCTTCTTCTGCTTTAGAAGCTTCGCGATCATCCAGATTGTAATCGTTAATTTTCTGGTATAGCGTTTTTCTTCCTATTCCAAGTAATTCAGCTGTTTTGCTCTTATTAAATTTGTTAGCCATGAGTGTATCTCGAATAATAATTTTTTCAGCTTCCTCAAGACTGGTCCCAAGCGGTATGCGGATAAACGGTTGTTCTGATGAATTTCTAATTGATGGTGGCAGATCTTCGACAGTTATTATTGTATGTGTTGTCATTACTACAGCGCTTTCTATAACATTTCGTAGTTCCCGTATATTGCCTGGCCAGGAATATGAAAATAATAATGCTCGTGCAGCAGGTTCAAAACCATGTATCTGTTTTTTATTTTCTTTGCAAAATTCTTCCAAAAAAGCTTGAGCAAGCATTGGTATATCATCTTTCCGTTCACGTAGCGGAGGCACATGAATATTCACTACATTAAGCCTATAGTAAAGGTCTTCGCGAAATCTGCCGGCTTCAACTTCTTTCTTAAGATCTTTATTTGTAGCAGCTATAATTCGGACATCAACTTCAATTGTCTGTTCTCCGCCGATGCGCTCAAACTTTTTTTCCTGAATTACACGAAGTAGTTTAATTTGAATGTTTTGGTTGATTTCCCCAATTTCATCAAGAAAAAGCGTGCCCTCATGTGCCAGTTCAAAACGACCGCGTTTTCTATTTACTGCACCAGTAAATGCTCCTTTTTCATATCCAAACAGCTCGCTTTCAAGCAATGCTTCAGGAAGTGCTGCACAGTGAACTTTAATAAAAGGTTTATCTTTACGGTTAGATAGTTCATGAATCGAGTCAGCTATTACCTCTTTCCCAACACCACTTTCTCCTGTTATAAGGACATTGGCTCGTGTTGGTGCAGCACGATTAACTGCATTCAACACTTCATGCATTGAAGCGCTTTTGCCTATTAGTAGCTTAGAAACTTTTGTTCGAGCAAGTTCTTGTGAAAGCTCTGAGTTTTTTCTGCTCAGTTCCTGACGTTCTAAAGCACGTTGGATGAGCATTACAAGATGCTCAAGATTAAGTGGTTTTGAAATAAAATCAAAAGCGCCTATTCTCATTGCCTGGACCGCATCCTCTACAGTACCATGACCGGTGAGAATAATAACTGGCATAGTAGGGAAATGAGAGACAACATAATTAAGTACTTCCATCCCATTCACATTGGGCATTTTTAAATCGGTTATCACTAAATCCACAGAACCCTTATTAATTATACTAATTGCTTCTTTGCCATCTTCAGCAGTAAGTGTTTCATAACCTTCTGCTTCAAGATATTCTGCAATGCCGTTGCGTATGTTTTTTTCATCGTCAGCAATTAAAATTGTATATTTCATACATTTTCTCCATCGCAGCATTTACCGTGAATTAAAAATAATTCATGTTGAGGAACAGGAAGGGTAATAATAAATTTAGTACCCTTACCTGGTTCAGAAATAACAGAGATATCACCATTATGTTCTTTTATTATTTTATATGTGAGCGTCAATCCAAGTCCCGTGCCATTCTCTTTTGTTGTGAAATATGGTTCAAATATTTTATTGATATATTCTGGGGGTATACCATGTCCTGAATCTGCTATAATTAGTTGTACTCCTTCTTCTGAAATATCAGTTGTTACTAAAATATATCCATTTTTTTGAGTAGCTGCGATTGAATTTTTTATAAGGTTAATAACTGCTTGTTTAATAAAACGTCTATCTATAAATATCATGGGTATATTTCTATTTAATAGTACACGTAGTTCAATACCATTTTGTTCAACTTCTGGCTTAATAAAATTTATAATTTCCTGCAATAAATCATTAAGATCATCACGGATAGGTTCAATATTCATTGGACGCACTGCAAAAAGAAAATCAACAACTATTTTATTAAGTCTATCTATCTCTTCATCTATCACGTCTAGATAATTTTTAATTTTTGCATTAGATGTATCTTTAAGAGCTTTTTTTAATAGTTGCATATGAATACTCATTGAGCCGAGAGGGTTTTTAATTTCATGTGCAACTCCAGCTGCAAGAGTTGTTAGCGATGCAAGGTTTTCTGCCCGTTTGAGTTTGGATTCGTTTTTTCTTTTTTCTGTCATATCTTCTGAGTAGATAATTGTACCTCGTATTTGTCCTTTCTGGACGAGCGGCATTATACTAACAGAAATAATACGGTATTTATTTTTAACTTCAACGGGGAAATCGCGCTCGAGAATCGTTTCTTCTGCTGCAATTGTTTTTTTTACAAAGTTTGCAATTTCTCTATGTTTAATATAAACCCAAACAGATTGCGAGTAGACTTCTGAATATTCAAAAAGCAAAAAGCGTTCAGCAGTTTTATTAGCAAATATGGGAATATTATCGGTATCACAAACAATAATCCCGGAATGAATTGAGTCTAGAACTGCCTCCAAGTTGCTATTTTCTCTTGCAATATCTAGGAGTAACTGCTTTATTGCTTCTTTATCAAGCAAATGTACTTTTTCAAGAGCCTTTTCTATAAATCTCTGCATAAGTATCTTGCATTAAATATACTGAGAGATAATAAAAAATCAATAGAACACTACAAAGCGGCATGTACAAATAAACACATATTTTATAGCACTTGAAACAGCATGGTTTCTAAAATGATGCCCGGGCTTATATTAAATAGTTCAAGCTTTTTCATGTTTTCTCTACATATACTTATCAGGTTTTGTAATTTGCTAAATGAACTTTTGTCAGTATCAGAAGCAATTTTTACTGCATGTTTGAGCATATATTCGATAAAAAGCCGCAGAGAAGCCTGGTCGGTTATGTGTTCTTTTAGTCCAGTTACATCAAAGTTTTTTTCATTTGCAATAATTGATTTTACAAATTGTTCTGCATAGATTTCAATGTTCACATCGTATTCGAGAGAAAAGCTGTTAAAGAATTGATCGAGTGGCTCTGTGTGATTATCAAGTCTAAATATTTTCTGATATATTGCGGAGAGCTGCAGAGTATTTCTCGAAAGAAAGGTATACGTTCTCAATCGTGAGCGTACGGTTGGAAGCAGAGCATTTATATTCCTAGTGGTTAATATAAATGAAATTGTTTTAGGTGGTTCTTCCAATATTTTAAGCAGTGCATTCATTGCAGGCTCTTGCATATGGTCTGCATGTTCGATAATTATGGTTCGATGTTTCCCCCAGGGGGATTCATGCGCAATAGCTTCTACAGCACGGATGAGAAAGATTGGAATATCTTTAGGAATTGCCTGTACAAGTTTTGTAAACAGTGGAATGAGTTTTTTACCTTCTTTAAGAATTGTTTCTTTTGATACAGATTCGTCAAGAATAGTTTCAGAATATTCAAAGAGAGGATTTGCAAGCTGATAAATGTTTTGTAATTTTCCCGATTCATTCATATAGAGCTCAGGTTCAAATCGTTTAAGAATCTTTCGTATGGAACGGCATAGAAAATATCGAGATGCAAGTCCTGGTTGTCTCTCAAAGAGATCAAGACCGCATGCAAATTCTTCAGGTATTAGTTTTCTTCCGATAATAACGACATCGGGATTGACGAGCGATTTGCTTCTTTTACATGCTTCACAATTGCAGGTCCAGTCACCATTTCCAAGACATGATGCAATACGTGCAAGCTCTAAGGCAGTAGTTAGTTTGGCACTATAGGCTGGTCCTGAAAAAAGACGGGAGCCTGGTGCAGCTTTTGATGAGAGTTCTGTTGAGAGTGCTTTAATAACTCCAGTTTGTCCAAAAACATTTTCAAACATTGCCTTATGCCTTAAAGGGAATGTGATGTGCTATGATTGGAAGGAGGAGTCGGGCAATAAAACTGTTCTCCAGTAAAGCTTCTATTTTGAATACCGTTTGATATCGAAGTACAATGAGTATGATCGCAATGATGATAACGCCTTCTCCTATTCCAAGGATAGCGCCCAGTATTTTATCTGCGGTTTCAAGTTCAAGATTGTCAATAATAGCTTCAATAGATGAATGGAGAAATTTAACAACAATAAACATAAGTATGAAGAGCCCACCAAATGCTATTGCATAGGCAAGAATTTCCGAAAAATACTTATGCAGAGAAAACCACTGGCTCACTGGTTTATACATAATAATAGCTACGAGAAGCGGCAGAAAAATAGAAAGTGCTGCCATTATTTCATCAATAAAGCCTCTAAAAAAACATCGAAGAATTGCAATTGCAAGAATTACAATAAAAATTATATCGAGTATGTTCATTGTTCATTTCCTGTTTTACAGTAGTTCAAACACAATGTTGCAATATGCTCTGCTGCATCGATGCGTAACAGTTTTTGCGCATTCTGAGGCATGGATTGTTGCAATTCATGGTTATTAAGTAAATGTAATATTGCTTGAAGTAATTTTTCTGGATTTGCTTCTTCACCAATTAAACCCATTGCAGCATTGTTTTTTACTAATATTTTTGTGTTTTCAACCTGATCGCCGCGTGTTCCAGAACCACAGAGTGGTATGAGAATCATTGGTTTGTGAGCCGCTGTGCATTCCCAGAGGGTACCAGCACCGGCTCTGCATACAATAATATCCGCAGCAGCAAGAACGTCCGGGAGTTCCTGGACAAGATATGGGAATTGCAGATATCGTGTACTATTGGGAATACTTGTTGGTTTTCCCTGTCCAGTCTGATGTGCAATACACATCTGTTCTGTTAAGCGTGGTGCTACTGCTTCAATGAGTTTGTTGATCTGCTCTGCACCCTGACTTCCTCCCAATACAAGAAGCAGTGGCATGTTGATATCCAATCCTAGAAACGCTCTGCCTCTTTGTCGATTCCCCTGTGTAATAGTTTTTCGTATGGGGTTTCCGAGTACAAGCGTTTTTGTTTGCTCATGTGGTTTTAAAAACGTGAGTGTTTCGTCCCAGCTTACTATAAGCTTATCTGCAAAACGCAGATTTATCTTTGTTGCAAGCCCTGGCGAAACATCGGATTCATGTGTAATTACAGGAATCTTTAATCGGGCAGCCGCAATGCATGGCGGAACGCTTACATAACCACCTTTAGAAAACAACATGTCTGCTTTTAGTGTTTTTAATATTTTTTTTGCCTGATAAATTCCTTTAAGAATTCGAAATATATCAAAAAAATTTTTTAATGAAAAACTGCGCCGTAATTTGCCAGATGCTATAGCATAGTACTCAATGCCAGCCTGTTCTACAGCATTTCGTTCAGATTCTTTTCCGGAACCAATCCAGAACAGTTGAGTTCCAGGATTTTGAGCACGAATTGCTTCTATTACAGCAAGTCCAGGATAGATGTGCCCTCCTGTTCCGCCTCCTGTAAATGCAATTGTTGCCATATTATAGCCCTAATAGCTTTGCATAAGCTGCGAGTACTGGATTGCTTATGCCTTTAGGATTTAATACTTCTTTTGTAAGTACCTTACCAAGTTGAACTCCTTCCTGATCAAACGAGTTAAGATTCCATGCAAAACCCTGAAACATTATTTTATTTTCAAAATGGGCTAGCAGTGCACCAAGCGCTTTCGGTGAGAGAGTCTTACCAAAAATTAGTGAAGAAGGGCGCATGCCCGGGAAGTTTTTATTGGGATCTTCAGCATGACTTCCCTGTGCAAAAGCGGCTATTTGTGCAACAAGATTTGCATTGAGTTTTTTCCGTGCTGTTGAACCTTCAAACTCAGGATCAAAGCTGCACTGATTTTCAGAAAAGCCGATAAACTCTATTGGAACTATTGTTGTTCCCTGATGGAGAAGTTGGTAAAAGGAATGCTGTCCATTAGTGCCTGGCTCACCCATAACGATGGGTCCAGTAGGAATTGGTACAAGTCTGCCATTTCGGTCAATCGATTTTCCGTTCGATTCCATATCGAGCTGCTGGAGATGTGCCGGGAATCGTGAGAGCGCTTGAGCATACGGTAAAACAGCAATAACGGGTCTGTTGAGGACACTGCGTTCATAGACACCGAGGAGCGCGTCCATGAGAGCAGCATTCTTTGTTATATCAGTATTGAGAGCCATTTTATCAGCTTCATTGGCTCCTATGAGCAATTCTTTAAACATATCCGGGCCAAGACTGATTGTAAGAATGACACCACCAACAGCGCTGGTGCCGCTGTATCTTCCTCCAATGTAATCGTCTATATAAAATGATTCGAGATATTCAGTATTGTGAGCAAGAGGACTGGTTTCGCTTGTAACAGCAACAAAATGCTTTGCAGGATCAATAGTCGTACCAATGTATTTTTTTACAAGGAATTCATTAGCGAGGGTTTCCTGTGTTGTACCGCTTTTTGACACAAGTATAAAGAGAGTTGTTTCCGGATTAATGTTTTCAAGTACCTGAACCGCATCATCTGGATCGACATTGCTGATGAAATGAGCATTAAGCTTAAGTGTGCCTCTTGTTCGTGCCCAGTTTTCAAGCGCTAAATACAGCGCTCGTGGACCTAAATCTGAACCGCCGATTCCAATTTGCACAACATCGGTGAAAATTGCGCCAGTTGATCCACGGATCGTTCCATTCCGAATATTTTCTGCGAATGTACAGAACCTTTTTACTTCTTTGGCGTAGAATTCTGTGTAATTTTTTCCATTGACGATAACAGGATCGATAACCGTACCGCGTACTGCATGGTGGAGCACCATACGCTTTTCTCCAATATTCATGACAGCACCAGATAGCAGTGTTTTATACTGTTCGATTAGCTGTAGCTCATCTGCAATTTTTTGTAAAATAGCAATGGTTTCATCGTCAGCGTCCATTGCTGCGTATGAATACGAAAGACCGCCACCGGCATCAATGATTCTAGTCTGAATTCTATTTGGAGAAAGGTTTTTTATTGCAGCATCAGGTTTTTTTTGTATGAGATTCTGCCATTCGTGGCTTTCATGAATTCCTTTCCATTGCATATGCTGTGCTCCTTGTATATTTTGTTTGTCTAGTATCGAATTTCAACTGTATACTGTGTATAGTAAGGGGATAAGCAATTTTATGCAAGAGTATAGAACTAATCGAAAACGTATTGCTATTAACGATTTTTCGTTTGATGCTGCACGGTTTCGTGATGAATGGGTGCTTTTATGTGCTGGAGATTTTTCAAAGCAACATTACAACGCAATGACGATATCGTGGGGTAGTTATGGACAGGTGTGGAAAATGATGTTTTTTCAGGTTTTTGTCCGACCAACACGCTATACCTATGAATTTATGGAGCGCTATAATAGTTTTACACTATCATTGTTTGATAAGACCTATCATGATGCATTAGCACTTTTAGGTACACGTTCGGGAAGAGATTGCAATAAAATACAGGAAGCAGGTCTAACACCAGAACCTTCTTTAGAAGTACCAGCTCCTGGTTTTAAAGAAGCATCACTTATTATTGAGTGTAAAAAAATATATTTTCAGGATATTGATAGTATGCACTTTCTCGAACCATCGATAGAAACACACTATCCACACCATGATTATCATCGAATGTATTTTGGTAGCGTTGTTGCTGTGAGCAGTATCAATTAATTCTCGTAAAACAAGTGCTCACAATAAACTTTTTATTGAGTTAATGCAAATTCTTATATATTATTGTAGTATAAAGTGAGTTAGGCAATTTCATGGTACTTAAAATTTTGTAGGGAGAAACTAATGGGTGTGCTGATTACCAGGGTTGAGCGTGATTTTATTTTACAGCAGCTTGCAAAATCGCATGGAAACTTGCTGTTGCTTGGACCGGGTAAAAACGGTATGAGTTCTGTACATGCTGTTACAAAAGAATTTCTTGTGCTTCAGGTTCTTAAGGATACGTATGATACATTTAAGTCATGGGAACGAATTACCTGTTATGGGTTTCATGCAAGTCAACGGTTTATTTTTTCAACTAAAATCCGAAAAGTCGAAGGCAACTTATTTTTTTTAGGTATTCCTGATACCATGTATAAGGCGCCAAAACGTAGGCATATACGATTACCGCCTCCGCATGATCTTAAAATGTATGTTACAATTAAAAACCGGAATCTTAAAATTAATTTTCCAGAATCATCAGAAAGTGATGATGTATATCTTCCAGAAACTGTTAACTGGAAGGGTAAGAATGATTTACGCACACTCGTTACTGAGTTTAAGTACAAAGCTAATGGTTTGTCCGTTGTTAATGGGATTGTTATGTTCCAGCCGGGAAAGGAACCTTCAAAAATTGAAGAACGGCTCATTGTGCATTATGCGAGAGCACTCTTAATTCCTGATACAAAAAAGCCACTACCGTCTCAAGCAGAGCTTGCTGACGATAGGCTAATTTCCCGTGAAATGTTGGAAGCCTATGAAGGACCAACAATTTTCCTGGATGTAGAGACATTGGGTAAATCAAACCTCAAAAAATCAGATAACCATATAATTTCCGAACTGTATGTTCCCATTCAGTACTTTCAGTATACGGTAGGGTATGTGTATCTCATGAATGATTATAGGCTCAGTCAGCCGCTGGGTATAAACGAACTGGACTTTGCATGGGAGTTTGCCCATGTGCTTTCCTATCATCTCCATAAATCTGATTATTTTCATACCGGGAAAGCAGAACCCGAGCATGTTGAACCACAGCTTATCGACATAACTCCCGGAGGATGTTTGTTATCCTTATCAAAAGAAATTTATCCCTTACTCCTCAAAAAGGGTTACTGTTTAATAATAACTATGATTCTACCAGAAAAAAAAATAGAGCTTACCGGGAAAATCGTTCGCGGTTACAGTGATTCTGCAAATTTTTATTATGGTATTCAGTTTATCGATATTGACGAAGAGCTTGAACTAGAGCTTTCACGAATACTATATGGTGTAGAAACGCTTGCTCAAGCAGAGGAAGCCCTTGATGTCTAAACTTTAGAATGGTACAGGATTAATACCATGAACATTGAAAACCTATCATGGATAGACCGATTAAAACTTTCGCTTGAAGTACTCCAGGATTGGCGTCTCATCGTAACGCTCGTTTTTTTTATTCTTTTAATTATAGCGTTCAGAGAACTTGCTGAACTCTACAAAAAAAAGAAACCTAAAAAACCTATAATAAAAATGCCTGCAAAAACGCCCAAACAACCTAAAGCTCTAAAGGAGACTCAGAAACAGGAGGAAGGTGGACCAGAGGAGACTGAGGAACATACATAAGACCGTTTCTTAATCCTTTTGCTTCTTTTAGTAATCCTTTAGTAAGCAATGCTTCTATAATAAGATTTATGTCTGTGAGTTCCCAATTACACAATGTGCCATAACCGGAGATATATAGTAGCTGATTGGTGATACCTTTTAGAAAGTGCGATAATTTTTTTATAGTAAACTGATAGGGATGTTTCTTGATAACAGTAAGTATCAATTTCAGTTCAGGAGGATATGGTGTGATGTCATTACAGCATACATCACAATTGTTGCAGGGAACGTTTTCATTACCCATGCTGATAAGTAAGAGATTTCTCCTGCACGTTTCATTTTGTTCTGCATAAAACTGCATTATTGCATGTCGACTTCTGTCAAGTGTAGTAATAGCTTGAGATGGATTATACGTCGATGCAGGTAGTTCTGGATGGGTAAAGGAATTTTGTGCTTGCCAATCGGTTAACAGTATCGCTGTTGCAGCATCTCCATCGCGGCCAGCTCTTCCAGCTTCCTGGATATAGGCTTCCATAGAGTTCGGTGTTTCATAGTGGATAACTGTTCGAATATTTTGTTTATCCATGCCCATACCGTATGCGCACGTAGCTGTGAGTATCCCTTGTTCCGATGAGAAGAACCATGTTTCTATCTGCTTTTTTTCTGACTGAGTGAGCCCAGCATGGTAGAAGTAAACAGTTTCACAAGGAAAAGTCCTGCGCAGAGTATGAGCAAGAATTTCAGCGCTGGTACGGGATTTAGTAAATATTAATAGTGGTTTTTTGCAATGAGCAACGAGGTGCTTGAGGGTTTTAAGTTTATTAAGTGTTTGTATATTTTTATAGTAAATATTAGGTCTGTCAGTTGTTGCCATTACCAGTTTATATGCATTGTCTTCAAAAATTGTATGAGCAATTCGCTGCAATACAGGGGGAGATGCTGTAGCGGTAAATGCACTAATCATAAGTGGTTTATAGTTTTTGATAAACTCATTTACCTGCTGATATGCAGGACGAAATGTATCTCCCCATTCTGCAATACAGTGAGCTTCATCAAGTACAAGATGGCAGAGAGGTTTTTGTTGAATAACATTTAAAAATAGAGAGGATTGTAATGTCTCTGGATTGGTTAAAATAATGCAGTCTGGGTTTGTAGCAACTGTATGCTTGAGCTTGTTCCATGTTTCCTGTCCAGTATCTCCTGTTACTGTGAAAACAGGTTTGGGAGAATTCGATAACCGTCTTGCCTGATCGGCAATCAGCCCTTTAAGTGGATATACTATGATGGTAATTCCCCTAATCATGAGCGCAGGTACTTGAAAACAAACACTTTTCCCAAATCCTGTGGGTAGAATTACAAGCTGTGCATGAGGTATTTCATCATCACTGCTTGTGACAGCATCAAGCACATTTGCAATTACAAGCTGCTGGTATGGGTATAGATACGCTATACCAAGCAATTTGAGAACATCGGCTTCATTACAGGTACTAACGGAAGAACTTACTGCTGAGTTTTCACAGGTTGAGTTACCTTGGGATTCGATGTAGTTCATACTCTACTATACACAAGAAAAAGATCTAGTACATGCAGTGAGACAGGGTTTATTGAGAAAAATTTCCTGGACTATACGTTCTGCAGAGAGCATTGATGGAACAGATTTCGCATTGAGGTTTTCGGGCAGTGCAAATATGTTTTGCCTGACGATTTAGAGCAAACGAAGCTCTGGCATGGAGTTCCTCTGTAATGATTGATGCGAGAATTTTTTCAGTTTTATATGGATTACTGGAGAGCGCAAGTCCAGTGCGTTGTGTTATCCTGAGTACATGGGTATCGATGATGAGCCCTGGTTTATTATGACAGAGACTTTGCACGAGGTGGGCTGTTTTTCTTCCCACGCCAGGTAGCTCAAGCAGTGCTTCAAATGTTTCTGGCACCCTGCCACTATAGGTTTCTGCTATAATACGCGCTGTCTCTTTTATGTGCTGCGCTTTATGTTTATAAAACCCTGTGGAATACACAGCCTTTTCAAGTGCTTCGAGAGGGGCCGTTGCAAGCGATGCTGGATCTGGCCAGTTAGCAAAGAGAGCAGGTGTTACCTTGTTGACCTGTTCATCGGTACATTGTGCAGAAAGAATGACAGCAATAATGAGCTCAAAACAGTTCTTATACTGTAGATCTGTACCAACACCCGGCCACTGTGTCAGGAGTACAGCAAGTATTGCATCAGCAAGTGCCTTACTCTGGATTATAAGCTGCATGATGATAGTATTGCATAAAATTACTAATAGATAAAGCTAATCATACTTTTTCTTTTGCTTGCAATATTTAATATCCTCAAGTATACTTACAGTAATACTAAATTTTGGGGCAAATTACCAATTTCGGAGGTGTCGGAATGAAGAAGATACTTGGTGTACTAGCTGTAATTGTATGTGTTGCTGTACTGCCGTTTGCACTTGCGCAATCAAATCCAGGAAGTAGCCAGCTTGATAAAAGCAATTCGATACGGTCTCCGTCAGATTTATATCCTATAACAGTAAATGTTGTTAAAATTTTTGTGCATGCACAGGGCTATCGAGTAATCTATCAGAAAAGTGAAAGCACTTTTGCTGATTTTTATGTACCGGCATCGTGGTTTAAGGCTGGTGGAAAAGCGGTCATGATACGCGTTCGGGGTCCCATTGGACCATACGCAGTCATTTACTATCGTTCCGATGGATCATTTAGCCATGTAAAATTATATGTAAAAGATAACTTCAATGATCCAACATGGGGCACGCTGGAAGGCGATCCGGGAGATAAGTTCAAGGTTGATGCAATAAAACTGACTCCCTAAGGTATAATTGTGCAGTGTTTTCAACAAACTAGTGAACTCATACCGGAAATATTGAGTTTCCTGTCAAAATATGAACAGTATGTCATTATTGGGCATAAAGAACCTGATGGCGATTGCATTGGAAGCCAGCTGGCTCTAGGCCGATATCTTACCCAGCAAGGGAAACATGTTCATATAGTTTCAGCTGGTCCCTTTTTACGGACAGAGATAAAATCTTTTGAGTGTTATTTTGAGAAAACGCTGCCGGTATTTTCAGACAGCACTGCTCTCATCATTATTGACTGTTCGAACATATCTCGAACTGGTTTTGAGTCAACGGAGTTCCCTGAAATTCTTCCCATGCTTTTTATAGATCACCATGCTTCCGGGAGACCAGAAGGGCAGATTTGTTTTGTCGATATTCAAGCTCCTGCAACAGCATTTTTGATACAGGAAATACTTGAAGAAGCTCACTATGCTTTATCAAAAGAAATAGCTGAGCTTCTCTTTTTCGGTGTAGCAACTGATACAGGGTTTTTTAGACATTTGGAAACAGGTAGCGGAAAATATTTTAACGCAGTTGCACGGCTTGTAGATGCAGGAGCTTCTCCAAAACAGGCATATTATGCCATGAGCGGGGGCAAACAGCTTGGAAACCGAAAGTTGCTGGGTGAGCTTCTCCTCCGAACAGAGTCATACTATAACAATCAGCTGTTATTTTCCTGGCTTACACTGAGTGATCAAGAACGATATGGTGTTGAGTCGCGTGATTCCGATATGCTCTATCAGCTTCTCATGACAGTAGAAAACAGTGAAGTGGTAGTCATTATCCGGCAGGAAAAACCGGATTACTGTACAATAGGTCTCCGCTCTAAAGCATGGGTAGATGTTGGAAAAATTGCTGAAAGTTTTGGAGGAGGGGGACACAAACATGCTGCAGGGGCTTATGTACAGAGCACATTGGAAGATCTAAAACCGCACGTATTACATGCATTTGAATCTATTTTACGATAAGATATAGCAAACGTATTACGTTCTTTTTAATAACTATGTTCAGCATAATACATCTTTCCCAGAACGTATATTTTCTAAATCGCAGGTTAATACTTCAGTAACCTTGTATTGCAATGGGTTTTCAGAGTACAATATCCACTCAATTTTTATGGTAAGGAAACAGTATGGTACAGGTTCTCAATGATATTCGTATGCTTGTACAACAAGCGCTGATAGAGGTGTGTGGTCCTGAATATAGCAGCTTTGATCCCGTTGTGCGATTTGCAGCAGATTCACGTTTTGGTGATGTGCAAATAAACTGTGCTATGCAACTTGCAAAGACATTTGGGAAAGCACCGCGAGAAATTGCAGAAAAAATTGCGCAGGCTCTTCCTCAGAATTCGATTATTGTAAAGACCGAAATAGCCGGACCTGGTTTTATCAATATTACATTGGCTGATGCGTATATTGGAACGTGTATAAGCGCGATGCTCAATGACTCACGCTGTGGTATTCCTGAGAGTCAAAAACACGATATCATAGCTATTGACTATTCAGCACCGAATGTTGCAAAAGAAATGCGTATCGGTCATCTCCGTTCAACAATTATTGGAGATGCGTTAGTGCGGATTCTGGAATTTCTTGGGCATACAGTATTAAAACGGAATCATCTTGGAGACTGGGGCACTCAGTTTGGTATGCTCATCGAAAACCTTGTAGATACATCATGGGATCTTGCGAGCGATCACCAAATAAGTGACTTAAATGCACTATACCAGGAAGCAAAACAGCGCTTTGATACAGACCCTGCATTTGCAGAGCGTGCAAGAAAACGTGTAGTGCTCTTGCAGAGTGGCGATGAGACAACACTGAAACTCTGGAGAGCTTTAATTGAGGAATCAAAACGTCATTTTGCGGAAATTTACCACATGCTGGATGTTACGCTTGAAGAGAGCGATTATTATCCGGAAAGTTTTTACAATGACATGCTGCCAGGTATTGTTCAGGAACTCCTCGGTAAAGGCATTGCTGTCATGAGTAATGGTGCGGTTTGTGTGTTTATTGATGAAATAACCGGGAAAAACAAGGAACCGGTGCCACTCATTGTACAGAAGAGTGATGGCGGTTTTGGTTATGACACTACAGATTTAGCAGCAATTCGGCATCGTATTCTGGATTTACATGCATCTCGTCTCCTGTATGTGGTAGGTGCTCCTCAGGCACAGCATTTTGCAATGATTTTTGCAGCAGCAAAAAAAGCTGGCTGGTTACAGGAACCAGTACGTGCAGAACATGTTGCCTTTGGCAGTATCCTGGGTGAAGACGGCAAGCCTTTTAAGACTCGGAGTGGAGAGAGCGTAAAACTCTATGATGTTTTAACCGAAGCAATTAACCGTGCCTTCGCAATTGTGCATGAGAAGGCAAAAGATATTCCGCTCGATGAACAGAAAAAAATTGCTCAGGCAATTGGTATTGGCGCAGTAAAATATGCAGATTTGAGTAATGATAGAGTAAAAGATTATGTATTTAACTGGGATCGTATGCTATCATTTGATGGTAACACTGCTCCCTACCTACAGAATGCATATGTAAGAATTAAAAGTATTTTCCGGAAGGCAGGACTCGACGAATCAACCTTTACTGCATTGGTTGATACTTTTGCTGTTCCCGAAGAACGCCAGCTTGCATTGGAATTGCTTAAAGCAGGTGATTACCTGCATCAGGTAGAGCGGAGTCTTGAGCCGCATAGACTGTGTGGGTATCTCTATAACCTTGCTTCGTTATTTCATGCTTTTTATGAAAAGTGTCCAGTGCTTACTGCTGCTCCACATGATAAACAGAGACGGCTTGCCTTAGCAAAAGGAACTGCACAGGTATTAGAGCTCTGTATGGGACTTCTTGGTATACATGTAATAGACAGAATGTAGTAGTGCTATGGTGAAGTTTGGTTGACAAACATATTGTTTTTATAGTATAAACAATAACCGATTTTTGTAGTAATTTTTTTGAATGAGGATAGATATGTACGCAATTGTAGATGTTAAAGGCAAACAGTATAAAGTAGAGCAGGATAAACTGATCAAGGTTGATAAGATTGATGCTGAACCTGGAGCAAATCTTGAGTTTGATACGGTTATGCTTTTTTCTGATCAGGAAGTTAAGGTAGGTGCTCCGTATATTGCTGGTGCAAAAGTAAAAGCTGTTGTCGAAAACCATGTTAAAGGCAAAAAGCTTATTGTTTTTAAGTATAAATCAAAGAAAAATTATCGAAGAACCTATGGGCATCGGCAGCAATATACAACGCTCAGGGTAAAGGAAATTGTCGGAGTCTGATCACGTAACAGTTCAGATTGTGCTTGACAGCCAGAGCGTTTTGCATGCAATCAATATTACTGGTCATGCAGGTAATGAAAAGCGAGGCAGTAATGTAGCATGCGGGGCAGTAACGCTTTTAGCAAAGACTGCCTATGAGACAATACGCGATGTAAGGGGCATTACGTTACAAGGAGATGCTCCTGAACCAGGCAAGCTCTGGTTTGAAGTTGGTATGTATAGAACAGAATATACAGAAAAACTTCAAAGTATTACAGAATTTTTGATTAAAGGATTTACAGTAGTGCAGCGGGAATATCCTGAGGCAGTACAGATGGTTATACAATATACTGGAGGTTGACATGCCGCATAAAGGTGTTAATGGCCGTGATTCTAATCCCCATAGCATGGGAATAAAGGCATATGCAAACGAAGTAATCAATGCTGGAGCGATTATCGTGCGACAGCGTGGAACCCGTATTCATCCCGGTAAAAATGTCGGCATGGGTACAGATTATACCTTATTTGCTCTTGTTGATGGTAAAGTTTCTTTCAAAGAAGTAAAGGGCAAAAAGTTTGTACATGTCGAAGCAATTCAGTAAGCTTATCTGATACGATACTGAATTTTTTGTATTCACATGCATGTGAGAAAGACACCGCGGATACAGCCGGGGTGTTTTTTTTTATCACTATTATTTGTTATACTTGGAATATCTATGAACAAATTTGCAGATGAAGCAACAATAACCGTAGGCTCTGGAAAAGGCGGGAATGGTTGTATAGCTTTTCGGCGAGAAAAGTACATCCCATATGGCGGCCCTGCTGGCGGAGATGGTGGCAGGGGCGGGGATGTTGTTTTTGTTGTAAAACATAATTTACGTACACTTGCACATTTACGGTATCGTCAGACATTTTTTGCGAAAAATGGTCAAGATGGTATGGGAAAAAATTGTCATGGTAAAGATGGTGAAGATGTAATTGTTCCAGTACCACCTGGCACAATAATTAAGGATGCTGAAACTGGAGAGATCATTCGCGAGTTTACTGGTACTGAACAGGAAGGCTGGGTTTTTTTGCGTGGTGGAAATGGCGGATGGGGTAATACGCATTTTAAAACTAGTACCAATCAGGCACCGCGTATTGCGTTACCAGGAAAACCGGGAGAGACAAGAGTTCTCAAAGTGGAACTGCAGCTTATGGCTGATATTGGTTTAGTTGGGTTTCCCAATGCTGGCAAATCAAGCCTGCTCAATGCGTTTACCAATGCCAGACCTAAAATTGCACCCTATCCCTTCACAACAAAAATTCCCAATCTAGGTGTTCTTACCATCGGTGACAGAGATATCATTATAGCTGATATTCCTGGAATTATCGAAGGAGCTCATGAGGGATTGGGGTTGGGACTAAAATTTTTAAAACACATTGCGCGAACTGCAGCCCTTGCATTTCTCATCGATTTATCGCTCGATGATTATTTAGAAGCATTTGATGTATTGATTGAGGAGCTTAAGAGCTACTCTCCTGATCTTGCTCAAAAACCGCGAGTAATTGTAGGAACTAAACTTGATTTAGAAGCAACACAAGAAAGACTGGAGGAGCTGAAAAAGAAATATAACCAGGAAACGGTCCTAGGAATATCGGTTGTGAATGGAATAGGACTCAAAGAACTGTCTCGCTATTTCGCTGAGCAGCTTGTTAAGTATGAAGAACAATTTAATACCGAGAAGGCATGGTGAGATGACGTTAGGGATTTTAGGGGGCACGTTTAATCCTCCACATCTGGGACACATTATTTTAGCTCAGGAAATAATCAGTGAATTTAATCTTTCAAAATTGCTTCTTGTTCCATGCTATATTCCTCCACACAAAATGCTCGAAGCTGATCCTGGTGCAGATGAGAGGCTTGCAATGACTGAATTGCTTAAACAGTATGATG
>ERZ795050.527-NODE-527-length-59068-cov-6.038890_pt1 | contig 59068 bp, 50 predicted proteins | sample MGYA00375134_ERZ795050 | MGnify/ENA primary metagenome ERZ795050 (study PRJEB30179, sample SAMN05720221) | activated sludge metagenome | isolation source: Anaerobic digester | place: Japan | collected 2015-05-26 ... | reverse complement strand
TTTTGCTATTTCTGCCAGTGCCTCTATATGAGGACCTGCTTTATCTGGTGGAGCTGCAATAAGAAAAAAAAGTTTTGATGGTTCACCATCAGCTGATTCAAAATTAACGCCCTGAGGAGCAATACCGATTGCAATTGCAAGATCTTTTACTCCGGAAGTTTTTCCGTGGGGCACTGCAAAACCATCTTCGAGCCCGGTACTTCCCAGTTTTTCCCGTGACATAACTGCTTGAAATAGTGCATCAGGATCATCAACTTTGCCAGCTTGTGAGAGCACATCGACTAATTCCCGTATTATCCCTTCTTTATCAAATGAAACAAGCGGTATTTTTACGATTTTTTCTTCAAGTAGTTCTATGAGTGCCATTACAGCCACCTTTCTATACACGATCCGTGTATTTGTTTACTTACTATACAGAACTCTTGTAATTTAGAAAAGTAAGAGCCTGCTTAGTGCAATGAAGCTTGTGCATATAACTATCTCCACAATATATACTAAAAATCAAACAGGCTGTGAACAAAATCAGCATTTTCACATTGTTCATAACACTATCCTCGTTGTTTTTAACACTCATCACATTGTCCATTGCATTAAATAAGCTGTTCATACAGTTCCTCAATTCGCTCTTCATCACGAGCAATGAGCACAGAGCAATCTACGGTACGCATTGCCATCTCTACTTCATCATAGAGAGCGTCACGTCTGCTCCTAATTCGCGGAGGCGGTCCCATAACAAGGAGATCAATATGCAATTCTGCCACTTTTTCTTTGATTGCAGCGGAAATTGAACCGCTTGCATTCTGTTTAATTACCGTTACTCCTTTACGTTTTCCCATTTCCACCGCATGATTGAGATACCGTGCACCGTCTTCCGCCAGTTCACGGCGATATTCTTCCTGTTCCGATTCGATAAAAATATGTGCTTGAACCAACTCTGAAAGCGCTCGCGTGTTGAGTACAGAAAGTGCATGCAGCTCGGCATCGAACTCTGCTGCAAGCACTATCGCGAGGCGTGCTGCAAGTATTGAACCTTCTGAACCATCATCATATACCATCATTCTCTCTATTGGTTTTTTCATGAAGGTTGAGCCTCCTCTGGTTTCATGCGGTTTTTTACTGTTTTCATGAGAATGAACATATCCCGCTCATTTTCTTCCAATCGGTTTTGTATATGACGAATTGTTTCCTGCAATTCTGGAATTGCTATTTTCTCAAGTGCATTGACTTTGCGAATCGTTCTTTTAACTTCCGCTGCGAGCCGCATAATTGAAACTTTTAGTTCAGCAAAATGTCCCATGAGGTTGAGTACATCTCTAAATGCTTTTACTGCAATATCAATTCTAAAGTCTACACCAAGTGCGCTGTAGTACGGTGCATTATCGGTAAATTTTGTAGTCACTACCGGGAGTGAGACTCCCATAATTTTTCTCGTACTGAGATTGATTGAAGCATCGATGGTAATGGCTCCCGAAAGTGATAAAACTTTGAGCTTTCCCATAGCGAGTGAAGCATCTTCTAATGCATCATAAGCCTTTGCAAGTATGTCTTCCACCTGTTTTTCATATGCAGCTGCCTGATCTACAAGCGTCATGAGTTCTGCTACGAGGATACTCCGTTTTTGATCGAGCAACTCGTGTCCTAAATCAGCAAAGGCAAGTTCTTCTTTTAACTTGAGCAGATTGGTCTTTGTAGGAGGAACATTTCTCACAAGTTTCCTTCTCCCATGTACCATGTTTCAAGTTCTTCATCGGTTACTCTATGCAGTTCTTCAGGCGGTAGCTTTCTCAAGGCTTCCCAGCCAAGGTTCAGAGTATCTTCGATACTGCGATCCTCATCCGTTCGCTGATTCACAAATTGACGCTCAAAAAACTCTCCAAACTCAAGGTATTGCTTATCAAGCGGAGTGAGTTCTTCTTCACCGATAACAGATGCAAGATTCTTTACATCCTTAACATAACTATAAGCGGCAAATAGCTGGCTTGCAAGGTGCGGATGATCTTCTCGTGTCATATCTTTACCAATGCCATCCTTCATAAGCCGTGAAAGCGATGGCAACCCTGCTACGGGAGGATATATTCCCCTGCCGTGCATATCTCTGTCAAACACAATTTGCCCTTCTGTGATATAACCTGTCAGATCCGGTATCGGATGCGAAATATCATCATTGGGCATTGTCAGAATTGGGAGCTGGGTAATAGAACCTGGCAAGCCTCGTATCATACCAGATCGCTCATAGAGCTCTGCGAGATCTGAGTAAAGGTAACCTGGATACCCTTTACGTGAAGGTATTTCACCGCGTAATGTTGATATTTCCCGCAGAGATTCACAATAGTTTGCCATATCCGTCATGATAACGAGTACATGCATCCCTTTTGTGTATGCGAGGTACTCAGCGAGCGTTAGAGCTGCCCGCGGGGTGATAATTCTTTCGATTGAGGGATCATCAGCGAGCGATAAAAATAGTGCAACATTATCGAGTGAATTAGTTTCTTCAAAGGAGCGAATAAAAAATCGTGCCACATCGTGTTTGACACCCATTGCAGCAAACACAACCGCGAAATCGGTTTTGCCTCCTTTTATTTTAGCCTGTCGCGCTATTTGCGCTGCAAGTTCATTATGCGGAAGTCCGTTTCCGGAAAATATCGGGAGCTTTTGTCCGCGAATGAGCGTATTCATTCCATCAATAACGGATATTCCTGTTTGAATAAAATCACGCGGATACTCACGCGCCACCGGATTAACAGGGAGTCCATTAACATCAAGCTGCTCTCTTGCACGTGGCTTTGGTCCGCCATCGATGGGGCGTCCAAGTCCATCGAACACCCTTCCAAGCATTGCTTCTGACACACCCAGTGTCAGCGGTTCGCCGCGAAACCTAAGTCGTGTCTCAGGCATCGTAAGCCCATGAGTTCCTTCAAAAATTTGTACAACAACAGCTTCATCGGAAGTATCCAGAACCATACCGAGCCTGACGTTTCCTGCTGCATCGGTACATTCAACAAGTTCACGATAGCCAATCGAATGTGTTTTTTTGACAACAACAAGGGGTCCGTCAATTTTTGAGACACCCTGGTACTCTCTGCAAACTTGTAATTTTTTTATTACATCAATTGTATTTGCTTCATGCATACATTGACTCCATGCGTTCAATTCCGCGTTCAAGAGCTGCAATTAGTTTTGTAAATTCTTGAGGATTATCATCTTTAATTGTATATTTCATTTTAATAATCTCCTGCACCACTTTCATTCGTTTTAGTTCAACAAGCGATACTCCGCGTTTTATTGCAGAAGAACCTCTTTGCCAGTAAGCCAGTATAACTTTAAGCATATTGTACTGCTTTTGTGGTGTACTATAACGATCGATATCATCAAAAGCATTCTGCTGGAGAAATGCAGTTTTGAACAAATCGCATACATCAAGAATAAAACGCTGCGAGTCAGGTAGTGCATCAGGGCCGACCAATTTTACAACCTGCAAAAGACGTGTTTCTCTTCGGAGCAAATCCATTATTTCGCGTCTATCATCTGCCCAGCTTTCTGCAACCGAGTTTTTCCACCAGGCACTGATATCCTCAAGGTATTCACTGTAGCTATCGAGCCAGGAAATAGCAGGATAGTGACGAGCATTTGCAAGATTGCGATCGAGTCCCCAGAAGCATCGCACAAAGCGCCGGGTATGCTGCGTAACTGGTTCGGAAAAATCGCCTCCAGGCGGGCTTACGGCACCAATAATAGAGACAGAACCCTCTGTTCCTGATAGTGTATCCATGTAACCAGCACGTTCGTAAAATTCTGCTATGCGAGTTGCAAGATATGCGGGGAATCCCTCCTCCGCCGGCATTTCTTCCATCCGCCCTGATAACTCTCTGAGTGCTTCTGCCCACCGTGATGTTGAATCTGCCATTACTGCAACATGGTATCCCTGATCTCTAAAGTACTCAGCCATAGTCACACCAGTATAGATGCTGGCTTCACGCGCTGATACAGGCATGTTTGACGTATTGGCAATAAGGATTGTTCGCTCCATGAGGCTTTTCCCGCTTCGAGGATCTACAAGTTTTGGGAACTCAGTTAGCACATCGGTCATTTCATTACCGCGCTCTCCGCATCCTATGTACACAATGATATCGGCATCGCACCATTTAGCAATTGCATGCTGTGTCATTGTCTTTCCTGTACCAAAGCCGCCCGGTATAGCAACCGTCCCGCCTTTTGCAAGTGGGAAAAGTGTATCGATAACCCGCTGACCTGTAATGAGGGGAATTTCCAGTGCCCGTCTCGCTCTAACTGGCCTCGGTATACGAATTGGCCAATACTGTGTCATGGTTATTTCTTTTTTTTGCTGTGAGTTTTCTATAACTGCAATTGGTTCTTCAACCGAATAATCACCTTCCGGCACTATTGATAGAAGCCTTCCCGATATATCAGGAGATACTATAATTTTATGCACTATCCTGCTCGTTTCCTGAACCGTCCCGATAATTGCGCCTCCATGCAGGTCAATTCCCTTCTGCACTGCAGGCACAAAGTGCCACTTTTTATCGGAAGCTAATGCTTTTGCAGCAATACCGCGCTTTATAAAATGTCCGGAATATGCACGTAGAACCTCAAGCGGACGCTGTATGCCATCATATATTGAACCAATAAGACCTGGACCAAGTGCAAGCGAAAGGGGCATACCGCTCCCATATATCGGCGAACCTGGTTTTAATCCAGTAGTATCTTCATATACCTGTATGACAGCAGATGAACCTGATAATTTTATAACTTCGCCAACAAGCAAATCATCGCTTACATAGACAAGCTCAAACATGCGTGCATCAGTAATGCCACTGGCAGTAATGACTGGCCCATTGATACGCTGAATTGTTCCAATTATCCTTTTATCCATGGCTCAGTTCCTTTATATGCTGATATAGTCTTGAATTTTTTGTAATGCGACATTCAGTTCTTTATATAGGGCTTCATACATTGCTGATTCTTTTCGCAAAAATCGCGCAGTAAAAGTATTATCAAAAACCATATGTCCATCTGGAGATTTACCTCGTATACCACATATTGGAAGCACTTCAGAACTGATGATTATTTCCGGGACTTTGTTAAGATAGTGTGAAATCTTTTCTTTTACTTTTTTTATGAATGAGTCGGTTATGATTTCTTTTTCAATATCACCAACCTCTAAAATTACCTCATCAGTACCAATACCCATAATACATTCGCATGTCCATGTGAGTAAAATATCACAGTAAGTATCGGTTTTACGAATAGCATTAAATCTATCTAATGCTTTTTTGGTTATATCTCGTATTATCTTTGATTCAAATTCTAGAATGCTTTTGATTTTCTCTCTGGCCAATTTCGCTTCTGCACTACTCATGATTTCTCGAGTGTGTTGTTCTGCTTCTTTGAGTGTGCGTTCAAGAATTTGCTTAGCCTGAGATTCTGCAGATGCAATCATTCGTTGAGCATACTGATCAGCTTCATTCTCAATATCTTTTGCCTTAGCTTGAGCTTCTTCCAGAATTCCTCTAATGAGTGTTTCTGAATTTTCTTCTTCCGTATTTATTTCCTTACTCATAGCTTTATACCTATTGTCTTAGCTGCCAGTTCACGAACTCCAGGTTTCCCGGGCAAATGTCCATTTCGGTCAGGAATCTCAACAATCAAAGGGAATTGCTCAGAAAACACAAAAGCATCTACTTCCTTACGAATCATAGCAGCAATTTTTTCAGTTATGATTATTATTCCTATTTCGCCATTCGAAAGCAATTCATGAAAGATCCTGGATGCTTCTTCGCTATCCTGTACAATTTTTCCTTTAACACCGGAAAGTCCAAAACCGAGAACAGTATCTTCATCTCCAAGTACAAAATACTTCATGACAGCTTACTATATTTTACCAAGTATCATAAGTGCTGTAATAAAACCAAAGACCACAAGACCTTCTGCGAGTGCAATAAATATAAGAGCCTGACCGGCAATCTCAGGTTTTTCGCCAATAGCACCCATTGCTGCTGATCCAACGTTAGCAATTGCTATACCTGCACCAATCGCACCAAGGCCAAATGCAGCTGCAGCAGCAATAAGACCAAATTTTTGCACATCGGCTTTCTCTCTAGTTAAAATCTGAGCCTGCTGCATTTGTTCCTGTGATAGAGTTGTTGTCTGCGCATTAGTCTCAGCAGACTGACCAAACAAATTGCCTGCAGCAAACATTGCCAGCGCAACAGCCATAATAAGTGATAATGAATTAACACCAATTAAATTAACCTTAAAATTTCTTTTTTGATCAGACGTGTTCATCTCTCTTCTCCTTTGCTGAAAAAATCTATTTAGCCTTTATCGTGATCGGGCTGTATGCCCTTCCGGTGCCATTAAAATACTTTGAGAAAAATTCATAATAATTTAGACGGAGTGACTGTATACCAGCCGAAAGTCCTTCAAGCGCAATAACAAGCACATTGCCTACAATAAGAATTATCAATGATACAATGGAAAAACCATGAGTTGGGTTAACCATGTTTGCTATCTGGAAAAACGCTGTCATCAGGCTGACATGTGCAATACCAAGACCTGCAACACGCATAAAAGAAAGTGTGTTCGCCAGATACCCTGAATATACTTCGAGAATGCTGACAATCCACTCCATAAAATAGTTCATATAGCGCATTGCTCGTGATTCATGTACATGAGATGCATGCTGTGAACCATGCTTTTTTTCTGCAATATGTTCCAGTGGTGCTTTCAGCGCAAGTAAACATGTAGGTACTATCAGCAAAAACAGCAGGCTGCTCACTGGCGGCAGCGCTTTATAGTTATGATTCACAAAATAAAATGCAACCCATGCTCCTGCTGCATATATCCAGCCACCTACAAGACCAGCTTTATCAAATACAAGCGTTATCCAATTCTTTTTTCGCGCAAGATTTATCCAGTTTAGTATGAGACCAGTACCGAGCACAATCATGCCAAACTTAATCGTTATCCCTAAAATGTCATATACCGATCTCACTCCTCCTACAGTTACCGGTTCTCCATTGATAATGCGGTGATAGGGAAACCAGAGCGGTGGCAACAGTGCATAGCCAAAGATAGAGCCAAAGAGCAACCCCGATATAATTGCTGATATACCACAGTACACAATAAGTAGTCCGAGCGTTGTGCTGCTGTTATTTTTTTTTGATCGTAAAAACCACAATAAGCCTGCGATACATAAAACTAAACCATGACCTGCATCACCAAACATGAGCCCAAACATGGTAAGATATGAAATTGCAACAAAGGCAGTCGGATCAATCGCACCATACTGCGGTACTCCGTAGTTAGTAACGAGTGTTTGAAACGGAGCGAGTACATGTGGATTTTTTATTTCAGTAGGAGGTTTTAGCCCCTGCTTTTCAGCATCTTCCACAGTAAGCCACTCAATATAGCAGCAATTATTGCTTGCTGTTCGTATGCCCTTTTCCACACGATCCATGTCTTTTTCAGGTATCCATCCAGTTATTAATGCAGTACTTGCAGTTTTTGCAAATGAAGACCGTATTGCACCAGAAAGTTCAGCTGCGCGTAGTTTTGACCAGATTTCTGCAAGCTCAGATCCATGGTCTTCAAATAATCTGTTAAAACTCTGGGCACATTCATCAAGTGTTGCTGTGAGTTTTTTCCGCTTATTCTCTAAATCTGCAAGCAAATTAGCTGTTGCGGTGGTATCGATGGCCTGTTTTATTTGTTCACTCCAGCCATATTTTTGCAATAATGCAATAACACGGCTTTCATCACGTTTGAGCATTACCACCACAATAAATCTGGTATTGTTCAGTGCTTGTTCTCCAGGGATGATAACAACGGGAAGCGACGAGAGTGCTTTTTCTACCGCTGTCCATGAACTCTCGTTCACTGTACCACTCTTAACGGTTAAAAATGCGGAGTTTGCAAAGATTTCAGTGCCCCCAGCTTTATATAGCTCTATCTGGCGGCGTATCTCATCCAGTTTTAAGATTTGTTCTTGAATTTCTTTTTGTCGTTCACGAATACCAGTAATCTGAGACGCGAATGTATCAAATTGCTTCTCAATATCCTTACTGCTGGGCACAGGAGTTCCAACATAGACAGACGGATCAGGTCGTGCTATCCGCATAGGTGCTAGCTGCAAAAAACCTTCAACCCGTCGCCTCAATTCTTTTATGGTATCCAGCTCTGGATCCTGCTCCTGTGCTTTTAGCTTTGTCCCTATTTCAGAGAGCTCCCGTACTGATACTGCATCAAGTACACCGAGCTTTAAAAGTTCATCGGAAACTGTTTGCACGTCCTTTGCCAGTATTGCAGCATAAAGCAGCTTCATCGGTACCGTAAAAATCATACAATACTCCGTATCCGTTCTTCAGATAGCCCATAATACTTGGCGTTAAGAATAGTTCTCACAGAAACAATTTCATCACCAAGTAGAATAAAGTATGCAATAATTATTCCTATTGAGAATGGATTCCCAGCCAGCAATTTTCTCGCTTCCATGTTACGCATTTCTCGCAGCACTCGTTCTAGAGTAGCAAGTTTTGAACTCAAATCTCCCCTGCTCCACAATGACGCAAGTCCTGCATATTTTTTGCCAAGAAGCACCAGCGCAGCTGCTGGGATATTTTCACTTGCATAGAGTGTTTTGAGTGATTTAACACTTACAGCATCTTCATACTGTATGAGATATTTTTCAATATCAGTATTACGAAGTCCTAAAAAGGTGTTGAGCCGGACAAGACTGGCAATATTTTCTATATCTACATCAAGTGCAATAAACTTTTGCGCAATGCTAATATCGCTGCGAGGAAGATTTTTGCAGGCTTGCTCTAGTAAAGCATAGTAAAGCTTATCAAGAGCTGTTTCCAGCTCAAAAAGTGTTCCAAGTTTCACAACGTTTGGTAAACACTCTTTAATGACAGCAAAATAGCTGGTATTTAAAAATTCCTGTATTACTTCATCTGTATTATTGGCGCTTAAGATTTTGTTGATATTGAAACTATCGATGGTCGGACCACGATAGCAATAGACTGTTCTATCATCAATCGATCTACCGCGCACATGCGCATCAAACCATAGCCTGATAGTATTCTTAACATGTTCAATCTCAGGCCCTCTCGCAAGCGCACGCACAAATGATGTTAACGGTTCTTCTACTAACGATATAACTTCTAAATACGCATTGAGTTCCATGGCAAAAAGCTCTGCTTCTGCCATTTTAAGATCTCCAGTCGAGGAATAGATTTTTTCTAAAATTTCAAAGGGAGTACTACGCAGCGGAAGAAAGCTTTCGATAAGTGTTTTTGCTTGAATAGCATTATTCAAGTTTTCTTTTTTAATAAATAAATCGAGCCGAGTTTTGAGTTTAGCATTGATGTAACTGTATAGTTCCAGACTCGATTTCATGATTCATTGTCCAGCACAGAAGCTGATACAATCATGACAGCTGTTTGCACCGCTTGCTCAATGACCGGCTCAAGCTGCTTATACTGTTCTGTAAATATGCTTTCGCGTTTCAGTCTGGTCTTTTCTATAAACTGTGCTGATTGCTGTTTTGCTTCATCAATTTTTTGTCTGGCAATCAGTGTGGCCTGTTCTTTTGCCCGTTGCAGGATACTGTCAGCATCAGCCTCTGCTTGAGCCTTTTTTTGTGCTGCATTTTTTTGAGCTTGCTCAATACGTGTTTTTGCTTCCTGTTCGGCTGTAAGTATAGAATCAATTAGCTGCTTCATACAGTGATTCCTTTCGCTCAAACAAACACCTATGTGCTGTGCGCTCTGGACGCCCATCACGGTTTAGTATATCCAATTTGCTCGTATGTGTATAGTGTTTCAAGTGATTTATTTCAAAAAGTAAATTAATTACAAACAATATTTTTCACTTTTCTTTTTTAATAATTGTGCTATGATACTGGTACGTTATGAAACAACTACTAATAATGCTCGCATGCTTTTTATCGTTATTTATGTCTGGATGCTCATCATCAGTAGAGACAGCCATCAGTGCTACAGGTGCCATCTCGATATTTATTAAAACCGATGTCTACCCTTCGCTCGAATCGAAGATAAGACCCTTTAGCACTGCAAAGGATGGGCCAGTAATCAATGCTGCTGATGTATTTCACATATCGCTCCCAAAAGGATTAACGCTGCTCAGCTCTAAAAATCCTTCTCTGCTCTCGTACGAAGGAACATTTAGAATCGATAATCTGGAAGAGTTTTTAGCTATGAATCCAGAAATCAAAGAATCTGGTGCCATTATCAGTACTAAAACAGCATCATGGGAAGAATTGACACTTACTTTTTCACGTAAAACAGCCAGATTATTTGTAAACATATTCCCATTTCTCAATAACGATCTCCTTGATGCACTGGCGCCTCCTGCTCTATACGAGGGAGAAAGCACACCAGAGGAATATAAAAAAATGCTCAGTTCCCTATTTGGTAAAAAAGCCATGCAGGATATTGAAACTGCTGTTCTGCGCTTGAATATAAAAACTCCAGCACCGATACTTGAATTAGAAGGCTGCAGTAAAACAGGAAATGCTCTTGCAACCCTAACAGTGCCTCTTTTGACCTGTATTATACTAGAACAGCCAATAACGATACGATTACGCTGGCAGCGCTGATACTGTCAAAAAAAGGAGTCTGGTTTGGAATTTTGGACATTGCAAAGTCTCATCCGTAACCTGGTATGGATTGTCGGTACAGTGCTTTATGGTGTTATTACGTATTTTGTTACCGATGGATTTTCCTTTACCGCATCCTGGTTTATGAGTGCGTTACTGTTTTTTGTCTGGCTGCTATTTCTGGAAAATTTCCAATCAAGACTCGAGAACAGTGCCTATCAAAAAATCAAAGCCAGAAAAGCCAATGCATTATTAACGCAATTTATAGAGCGCATCGGTACCTGCTTTACATTCCAGGAATTTGCTTCTGCGATTCGTGAAGAACTCGAAATGCAGTTTGACGCTACAGTACTTTTAATACGCAGCAGCACATGGGAAATTATCTATAACAGTACAACTACAATTGGGAATCAAGAATCAACAAAAGAAATATTAAAAAAGAACTTTTTTGAACTATCCGAGGGGTTTGGATTTCTTGACGATAATCTCAATCTGACCAGTATCAAAACTGATTCACGAGGATTTTTTATTTACTGTAAAGGCTACTATATTTTTTGTATAACACGAATGGCGGAACGCGTTGATTCTGATATATACCGCATCTTATATGCTGAACTCCTTTTGTTTTTTGATCGTGTGCTAACTGTTTCAAGGCTATTTGAAATCGCAGCACTTTCTAAAGAATGGCATCTCATTGCAGAAACACAACGCTCATTCCTGCCAAGAGAGCTTCCTGAACACCCGCTCATGAAAATGGCAACTTACTTCCGACCGCTCATTAACGTTTCTGGTGATTTTTATGATGTGATAAAAATTGACAATGACCGTATGCTCGTTGTGTTAGGTGATGTGTCCGGTAAAGGACTTGGTGCTGCAATGGTAATGGGTATTGTAATCAATGCAATTCGTACAGCGTCTAACAAAACCAATCTTCCTGCAATTATTACAAAATGTGATGCTGCTATTCATGAAATGGGATTTGATGATAAATATACTGTGCTTTTCATTGGCCTCATTGATTTTACAGTAAAAAAGCTATTTTATGTTAACGCGGCAATGCCCGATCAGTTTCAGATTGTGCAAACCATTAAAGGCCCCGTCATTAAGCGTCTTGAATCCAACGCCAGTCTTATTGGACTTGTACCGCTCGACCAAATTCCTGTATCAGAAACTGAAATTCGTTCCAACGATGTAATCATTCTCACGACTGATGGACTTCTGGAATTAGAAAATGAAGAAGGAAAGCTTTTTGAACAGCATCCCGACACGCTAAAATTGCTCTATAAGAGTATTGAAATGAATATCGAAGACACTGTTGATCAGCTTGCTACTCTGGGCGAAGTTTATGCTGGTAAAAAACAGCTCCGTGACGATATTACTATACTGGGAATTAAAATGGAGCGTTTATGGGATTAATTATTGTATCAATTCTCGTAAGTATCATTGCCACCTTGTACATACTGCATGCAGTTAGATATTTCCATAATACAACATCGTTTTTCTTAAAACTTTCAACCGTTGCAATTTTCTTCTATGCACTATTGCTATCTCTGGGATACCTCATTGCAGAATCTAATTCGGAACTTGCGACCACCTTTGTAAAGACATCGGGAGCACTGGCATTCTCTACCTTTATCTTTCTTTTTAGAATAATACTATTTTTCCCTTATCAAAAAAAATTAACACTGCTCAATTTTTTTGTTCTTGCAGTTTCTGCATTCTTTGTCTGGAGAATAATTGGAACAAACGATTATGTCGAATCTGTCCGCCGTGTACAATTTGAATTCATCAGGTTTAATGGTCCATTGCACAACATTTATGCACTCATCGGAGTTGGTATCGGCATTGTCTGCATTATCATCTGTATCATTCGAGCGCTTACAATCTCAAGCAAAATTTATCGTCAGCAGCTACTGCTCATTGCTTCTGGTTATATACTGCACACTATATTTGGATATGTTTTTGCTATCTATCTTCCAGAACATGGCTTTGCATACCTGTATCCTGTATCAACAATTCCATCATTCCTGAGCATTGCAAGTATTGCTTTTGCCATGAATGCAACACGTCTTTTTCACCTACCCACAGTAATAAAATCAGTTACAACACGAATCCTGATATTTCTCCTTTTTGGCATTCCCGTCGGATTTATTGTTGCTTCTGCATATCTTTTACGGCTGGAATCTCCATGGGTCGCGCTCGGAGTAAGTATTTTCATTTTCCTTCCCGGGTTTAAATTAGCTAATAGCTTTTATGAAAAATACTTTGTAACTATTCAGAATGAAAGCACCCGTGAAGCTCTGGAAGCAGCCATTGCACATATCAATCTGGCAAGTGGCCGTGATGCTGTGCTCAATGAATTGCTTGGAATATTGCAAAACAGTTTTAACTGTAATGCAATTCAAATTCTAGTTGAGACAGAGCAAGGGAGAATTGAACAAGCCTGGCCGGAAACCAATCGCCCTATTATACTGGAGCGAACCGATCCATACATTGAACTATTATCAAACATTAAAGAAAAAGTCATACTTAAAACTGATATCATCTCATCACCAGCATTTCATGAGTATAAAGATTCATTGCTTGCATTATTTGAAAAATTATCTGCTGAAGCGATCGTTGTTTCAAAAGAAGGTCAAAGGATAATAGGTATCTTTATTTTTGGAGCAAAGCTGAGCGGTGCAGACTACAATACTAATGACTACCTTGCATTGAATGCTATACAGGGAAAACTATTTGTAATTGCATACTATGCACGCCATGTTGAGCGTGAAGCTCTGCTTATCACTGTTCAAAAGCAAATTGGTCTTGCAGACCAGATTATTCATTCTGTACAGGAGCATATTGATCCGATTGTATATCCTGGAGTGGATACTGCTTATAAGACCTTCTCAACAAGAAAACTTGGGGGCGACCTATTTGATTCGGTAAAAATCTCAGAACATCGCTGGTTTTTTATTCTTGGCGACATTTCAGGCAAAGGCCTCAATGCTGCTATGTCAATGGTTATCTTAAAAGCGATGATACGAAATCTATTGCATGAAGAGTCAGATTTTTTACAGCTTATTGCAAAACTCAATGAATTTATAAAAGATCACCTACCGCGCGGAACTTTTTTTGCAGGAGTACTTGGATTTCTGGCACTTGATAAACGGTCAATATATTTTGTTAACTGTGGCATTCCTGCAATGATGCTTCGCAGTCCAAGTTTTGATACTGTTATCGAAGTACAGGGAGAAGGCCGCATGCTTGGAATTGTGCGGAATATTATACCCTATCTTAAGCCTAAGAAACTTCCGCTCCCTCATGGTTCCACTCTTGTGATTACTACCGATGGCATTCTCGAAGCTGCTAACATACGGGGTGAACAGTATGGCAAAGAGCGTCTTACCAGAATTATCAATGAAAATAAAAACAAATCTGCTTCAGAAATAATCGACGCAGTACTTGCCAGTGCCAATGCTTTTACTGACAAAAAGCTTGATGATGATATCACAATACTTGCAATAAATCTTTATGATACAAGGAGCTCACAATGACAGGAATTAGCATTCAAGTCAGCGAAGAAAACGGTTTTACTATTTTAACAATTTCCGGACCAATCAACAGCTACACATTTACTGAATTGCAAGAAAAAATAAACAAATATGCCGGTAAGGTAAACCTTGCAATTCATCTCGGTGGCGTAACTACGATGACCTCAGCTGGAATTGGTGTAATACTTGCAGCAATTGAAGACACAGAAGCTGCTGGTAAAAAGATATTTATTATTGCACCATCAGAAATAGCCAGACTTGCAATGGAATCTACCGGATTTATGGATTCATTTCCTATACTCAACAGCATAAAGGAATTGCAATAAATAAATTTTACTACTTATGAAAAAAATAGCTATCAGAATAATAAAACTACACAATGTTTCTAAGCGATTAGAATTGTTATGCAAAAAAGCAGTTTTTTGCAATGAAAACGAACGCAATAAAATACTCATCACTGCAAGCGAACTTATTGATAATCTCATCACACATGGAGAGATTGGCGTGCTCGGGGTTATCGTAACACTGAGAATAGAAAAGCATCGCATTACCTGTGGCATATATGTTGAGACACATAATGCTTTTGCAGAGTTTTCAAAAAGAATGGAAACCTGCAAAGATAATCCCGATGCACATAAGCCATGGTATGACATAAAAGAACACCGCTGGCATGGACTTGGGCTTCGCATGTGTGAAAATTTAGCTGATCGCGTTCGGTATCGTGCAGGTAAAAAACTAGATAGAATCTATTTTGAGATTTTTAGATAACTACAGCACCGGGTATATGCACGGCGCTGTAGTACTTCATTGCTATTCACACCTATGTAACAATTATTCATTCATGACCAACAAAAGCTTTAACATATTGCAATCGATAATACGCATCACGTTCTTTTGCATTTTGCGCTGCAAGTCTTCCTTTTAATGATGCAATCGATGCTATATTGTGCTTTTTAAGCAAGTTTATTAAACCATCGATGATGCTGCCTACAACTGTAAAACCTTTTGCATACAGCACTGAACAGAGCTCAACAACAGATGCTCCAGCAGCAACCATCTTTAGAACTGTTTCTTCATCGTAAATACCACCTGATGCAGCAAAATCAACATCGATCTGTCCTTTAAGGAGGGCTATCCACCGCATACTTTCATGATACAACTCCGGACTGCTCTTTATTGGTCCAGATGTAAGCGCTAACGTATCGAGGTTTAAATCAAGCCGGTAGAATCGATTAAAAAGCACAAGGCCTTTTGCCCCAACTTGAGCAATACGCTTTGCAAGGAGTCCCGGGTTTGTAAACTGTGAACCTATTTTAACTGCTATTGGCATTTTAGTGGATGCACAAACCTGTTCAACGATTGTAATGATGTTATTTTCTATTTCTACTGATGTTTCATCAATCGTTTTAGGAAGCCGCCCAATATTGAGTTCAAGAGCATCAGCACCAGCAAGCTCCACTTTTTTTGCAAAATCCTGCCACTGCCCGCTATGTGAACAATTGATACTCGCAATAATCGGTAAGCCGGTTTCCTTTTTGCTTTGTTCTATAAGCTTCAGATAATCGGAGGCAGATGCTTCCTTATTCATTGCTTCTATCCATGCTTGCGCACCGGGATCCCAAGCAAAAGCTTCTGTCATACTTCCAGTCTCTGCAGCTATTTGTTCTTCAAAAAGACTCTTAAGCACAATTGCTGAAACACCAGCAGATGCAAGTTTCTTAATGGAATCCAACTTCCCGGTTAATCCTGATGAAGCCGCAATAAGCGGATGCTTCAATGTGAGACCTAAATACCGTGTTGTAAGATCAATCATACGTACTCCTTGTAATCAGCCTGTCATAACTGTTATAGCATTTTAAATATAAGATATCATAGAGTTGCTTTTTGTCAAAGAAAATCATATCAAAATAATTATTGATAACTGTTATACCGTTCCGGTTTTTTTGGCTAATTTTTCTTTAAATTTAGCAATATCAATAATAGCGCGAATATGTGTTCCCTCTCCTATTTTTTCTTTCTCATCATATGCTTCTACAGTAAAATGCAGCATTTTACCATCAATCTTAACAAGCTTTGCTTCGGCTCTCACCTTCATGCCCAGCGGTGTTGCGGCCAGATGTTTAACATCAAGATGATACCCTACTGTTACCTGATTGGGACCAAGCAGATGATCAACCGCATTGAGTGCTGCTTCTTCCATAGCTAGTACCATCATCGGTGTTGCAAAAACTGGAACACCACCTGAACCAAGATGCTGAGCTGTGTGTTTTTCTTCAACTACCAATTCCCTCTTGCCAGTAAGCCCTTCGTGCAAATTTTCCATAACGTTATCTCCTTTTTCCATTGTTTGATCAGAACTTATTTATTTACGATTATAGTTAACCTGTACCTTGATTGGCGCCATTGGGAAAAGCTGGCATGCAAGCCGTTCATCTGAATCCGCATTGATTTTTTCCAGCAATGACGCTTCACGAACTCCTTTAGGTGCTGCTTTTCCTGCAAGTACTTTGACACGACAAGTACCGCACTGAGCCTTGCCACCGCAATCATGACGTATGTATGCGGTATTACGCATTGCTGCAACCAGCAGTGAATTTTGTACTGTGATGCTAAAGGTTACTGTTGAACCGTCTGCATATACAAGCTGCACAGGAAAAGCTATTCCCATACGGAAACCCGGTTTTTCCCTTCCTGTTTAGAACGGTATAGTGCTTTATCTGCCCTATCAATGAGATATTTAGCAGAAATGTCTAAGTTCTGATCATAACAGGCAACACCGAGCGAAATAGTAACTGAAAGTTTAAAATTTTCATACTCAGTAACAGTACTTTCTACTTTGCTACGGATTCGCTCCGCAATCAATTTTGCCTGTTTGGGTGTAGTATTAGGCAGCATAATGCAAAACTCTTCGCCACCATACCGTGCCGCAATATCAGTAGGTCGTATGAGCTGCTGAATGATTTGGGCAACCTCTTTTAATACAAGATCACCGCAGTTATGGCCATAGGTATCATTAAAATGCTTAAAATTATCAATATCAGTCATGATTACACAGAGTGGTTGATTATTGAGCACGCTCTGTTCCATTTTTTCCATGAGTACTGTATAAAAATAATGCTTGAGCCTGAGTTTTGTCATCATGTCGGTAGTGGTCATTTCAAATAAAAACGCATTATTGATAGCTATCGCAGCAAGTGTAGCAATGTTAATAATGTATTCCTTTTCATAAGCAGTAAATTCAGTACCGAGGATTTGGTCACCCAATATAATCAATCCATTTATTACACCTTTTGTCTTTAAAGGAACCAGTAAACTTGGATTAAGTGTTACCAATACATCAAGACCGCCATAATTCCCAAGAATATTTTTTACTTCTTGCAGTGTATAGCAATGGTAGTCTTTTGAAAACAATTTTATGGCAGGAATATCTTCCGGTAAGGAATAATCAAGACCTTGAACCAGCTCAAATCCTTTATAGTTCCTGTGCAGACTAAAACAGGTTGAATCTATTCCCTTTTTAGCATAGAGAGCAGCTTTTAATACCTTCATCTGCCCCATGATCGTATATAAAATCGAATCAATGAGTATGTGATAGTCTAATGTAGAATTAAGGCTTTTTGAAATTTCTAGAAGCTGTTTTAGATCAAAAATCTGCTTTTCTAATTCTTCTTGATAATTCTCTTTTTGTTGTTCAGCCATGGTCTGTAATACTTACTCCATTCCAACAGTATACATATATTATAACACATACTGCTATGATTATAATAGTCGGAATAAAATCAACCCGATATAAATAGAAGTAGTTTTTTAATTATATCGTTATTATGTTGAAAATTCAAATAAATTGAAAAATTGTTTTGAACAGCGAAGGGAGATGGTCGAGCACCCAAAGGTTAACCTGCAGGGACATGGCCACGCACCCAGGGATTAAGTAGACAAGGACATGGCCACGCACCCAGGGATTAAGTAGACAGGGACATGGCCACGCACCCAGGGATTAAACTGCAGTGACATGGCCGATCCCCCGGGGATTAAACTGCGATATATCTCATGATATCTTTGTACCGATTATAGTGCTGAGTGCTTCAATAAACCAGATACTGAGCTGCTTTTATTAAAAATTGTTCCGGTGACAAGCTCTGTGCACTGTTCAAAAAATCGATAAAAACTACTTGTTTTATGCCAGAACAAGTAGTATACTAATAAATGAACGAACGTTCATTTTATATATAATTGTATAGAGGAGGTTTTTATGTGTCAAAAGAATCAAAAGGGACAGACCTCAGGAATAACTTCAAAAACCGTAGCAGGGACTAAAGCTATATGCACACCCCAACAAACCAGTACTGCAACTACCGTATTGGTCACAGGGGCATTTGGCAATGTCGGGCAAAGTGTGCTGGCCGCGCTCAATGAACCTAAAACATGGCAAATTGATACAATACCAGCAGCGATGCGCGCAAAACTTACTGAAGAGGGACTTACTATTCGAGTTCTCGATGTACCAAATACAAAAAATCGAAAACTCGCACAAAAATTACAAAAAAAGATCCCCATGGAAATCATTTGGGGAAGCATAAACGATGAACAAACAGTACAGCAGGCACTCTCCGGTGTCAGTGTTGTTATTCATCTTGCAGCTATAATTCCACCACTTTCAAACGCTATGCCTGAACTTGCCTATACAATAAACGTAGAGGGGACAGACCTGCTAATCAAGCTCATGCAGGCTCAAACTAATCCACCCAAACTCGTTTTTTCGTCTTCTGTGGCTGTATATGGTGACCGGGTTGATAACTTTTACATTCGCACAGATGATCCGCTTGCTCCCTGCGATGATGATGCATACGCCCACCACAAGGTAGCCTGTGAGTCGATGATTCGCACAAGCAGCTTATCATGGGTAATCTGCCGGCTCTCATATATCGTATGGAGAAAAAAGCTTTTCATGGACCCGCTCATGTTTCGAATGCCTCTTGAAACACATCTGGAAGTATGTCACACCCTGGATACTGGACTCGCTCTCGCTCGAGCGGGTTTTGTTCCAGAAGCAGAGGGACAGACCTTAAACCTGGGCGGCGGGGTTTCATGCAGAACCACCTATGGTGAATATCTTGATAAAATGTTTAAACTGTTTGGTTTAGGAGGCGCAGGATTTCTACCGCGTGAGGCTTTTTCTAAAAAAGGATACCATTGCGGTTTTATGGATACTGAAAAAGCGGAAGCCCTGCTTCAATTTCAGCACCATACTCTCGAGGATTACTATGCTGAGGTTCGAGAAGAAACACGCATGAAAAGGTTCTGGGTAGCTCTCGCGCGAAAGAGCGCACAAGCATGGCTCATTGCGCAATCACCTTTCTTAAGAGCACGGAAGCTGGTACCAAATTTGTAAATGTAACGACAGCATAAATGCTCACAATAGCCAGCGGTACCGTAACACAGAGCGAGTAGTGCTCCGTGTACAGTACACTACGATTATGGGTTAATCAAAACTTAAAAACAGTATGGACTATTTGTTTAGTTTCAATATTAAAGTAAGAAATGGACCACCTAGCAGGATCTACATAATAATCATAGCTAATAAACCAATAGTAGTTTTTATACAATCCGACAGGTACATAAACTCCATAGACATTATTATATGTTTTTTGAATTGCTGCGACCGTATCCTTTGCCTGAATCGTTGCTAAAATAGTTTCTTTCCCATCATATGCAGGAATATACAGACTGTTATCAAAATAGAAACCCGAACCATACCAGCAGACTGGAAGGCTTGCTGAATTCAAGGATAGAGTAATTGCAGGCTTATAGTTATTCTTTTCATAAGGGACATAGTATATATCGAGCCGATGTTTGGCTTTTGTTTGTGCGCTTTCATAAATATACGCTCCAGCACCTGCAACGATTATTTTAAGAAAAGATTTTTCTTTGCTTACTTGCAATAGTAATTGCGGCTTTTGCCCTGGAACGCACCAATACACATAATTAAACCTATCATCTTTGCTGCCACCAGCAAGTAATACTCCAGATGAAGTAATGAGGCAATCTGAAATGAAGAGATCTATTTTCCATGATGCCAAACCAAAAAGATTATATTTATTCTTAATTTGATATAAAGAATAAGTAAAACCATTTTCCCAGTTTCGCGATACTCCAAGAACCACGTCAGCATGAACCCATACTGACGATCCCGGCATTGGAAATTCCTTAATGACATCCAGGTTTTTATCAACAATAAATAATTTTTGCTTTACGCTATCCCAATAAATAAACTCTGTGCTCTTTGAGCCTGGGAGAACACCAAAGGCTCGCTGGTTTACCGTGCACGGAAGAACACCAATAGGCATAATCGATTCAGTTACTATAAACAATTTATTCTGAATCACAGCATATAGTGGTACTGTTTGCTCTGAAGCATTTTGGGCTAAACACTGTAAACTATTTACCCATAAAAAAACGATTGTAAATATCAAAGTTAAAAGTACAATTAATGGCTTTTTCAAACTTCAGTTCCTATACTAGGCGCTATTAAACTAAATCGAGGGGCAGATTGCTAAAACTTCTGCCCCCCATGTTTGCTGTTTGCAAAATTTTTGTAACCGAAAAATTAGGTTTTGTGCCCTGTCAATAATTATTCACGAATAGCTTCGAATACTTTTCTGAGATAAGGTGAAAGCATAATTTCTTCTGCCATAACAATCTTGCTGCGAGCATCATTAATATAAGCGTTTACAGCTGCATTGACTTTAGAACTGTTAAAGAAATAGCGAACATTGTAATAGGCTTTAACAAGGCTATAGAGACCTGAAGTTGTAAAATCGACACGTGTATCATTTGAATCAATATCGATACCATAGGTTTTATACATATACCAGACAACTTTTGTACAATACCACCAGTACGTATCCTCTTTTGTAACTACATTGAAAATATCAACATAATTTTTAAAAAATCCATACTTTTGCTGATCTCCAGGCAGATCGCAGTAGTATGCAGCAGCCTGCTGAGCAGTATTTAATTTTTGCTGATTTACAGAAAAGGTGGGTACAAATACAGCTGCATTTACTTTTTGCATCCAATCTTGAGCACTCTCCCAGCCTGCGCCTTTTGCCACTGCAGTTTCCAATGCCGGTGCACTGAGATTGTTTGGATCAAACTTGTCCAGATCGAGGACTGCACCATGATAGTATCCGCCAGGGAAATTTTTGGGTGCCACCCATGAAATAACAGAACTTACAACACCATCAGTACCGCCAGAAAGATACACTGCCCCATCGCAGTTAAAAGGCATATTACTCAGGAGCGGATAGCTGCTCCCTCCTCCAAGCCTGCTCTGTGCTGGCTGCTGACTCAAATAGTCTTGTGCTAATGTGGTACCATATTTATTATCAAATGCTTCCATTGCACTCAAGGCGTTTTCAGTACCAAGGGCTTCAAGTACTTTTGCAAAATCAGCATCAAGATTTTGAGGTGCTGCAGGTTCCGGATTGATAGCACAACCAGCAATAAGCAGCACCACAACCAGCATGCTTGCTATGTATTTCATGGGCTTACTCCTGTAATAGATAAAATTGCAGTGATTAACACCAACCACTTTAGCATTAATTTTACTACCAATTTATAAGCTGTTAATAAAAAGCTGTCAATAAAATATTATTAAAATTCGGTGAAGCACGATATTATTTTCAAAGCGAAAAATATTAAAGTGTAATATTGAAACCAGACTGTATCATGAGTTTAATAAAATTAATAACATCACTTTCCTTGAGTGGAACAATGTCTTTTTGAATGAGTCGGACAGTATCGATAGTACCAAGAAAGAAGATAGTAAGAGCTGCCATTGTATCTTTAGGTGCCAGCACCGCACGGGAACCATGTTTTTGAGCGATATCAGCAAGAATATTTGCTATAAAATATGAAAGTCTATTCAATTTATCTGCCAGATTGATAAACCTGATTCCATCAGTAAGAATCAGCGTAATAAGCTCTGTATCATTAAAGAGTTCTGGTAAAAAAATAGTAACTATTATTTCAAGTTTTTTCTCAGGATCTGTTACGTTTGCACAGGCATCTTCGAGCCTGTTCATAAAATCTTCCCAGCCTTCCTCAATCGCAGCAATAAGAATGTGATCTTTGCTCTTAAAATAGGTATAAATAGTACCAGCTGGTATATCAAGTTCCTTGATTATATCGGAAATGCTCGTGCCATGGTACCCTTTTTCTGCAAACAATTTTTTTGAAGTCTCAAGGATTGCTGTGCGTTTTGTCTCATCACGTTCTCGAGCCATTAAGATTCCTTTAGCGGGCGGAATACACCGCGATCGTAATCTTTGCGAACATTATCCCACAAAAAAACTCTGCCATTCATAGCAACATACACACCATGCGGCAGAAGTCTCACGGAACCAAATGCGGTACCAAGATTAAACAGCGCATCAGAACCAGTTATTTTATATGGAATCATAGCACCGGTGAGTACAACTGTTTTTGGCAGGTTAAGCGGTCCTAGGAATTTCGCTGTTTCTGCCATACGATCAGTTCCATGGGTAATGATTATCCGATCTTCAGGAGCAGCTTCAATTGCTTTTTGTATAACCTCTCGATGCTGATCGGTCATTTCAAGACTATCAATGAGCTGCAGCTGAGTAATAGCAACGGGACTCACAATGCGTACGAGTTTTAAAATTTCAGGAAGATGTGTTTCCCGAAAGGTGAGCATACCTTTTAATTCATCATAGTATTTATCAAACGTTCCACCAGTGACAATTATGCGTATCGGATCATCATTCATAGATCTTCCTCACTCAACAATGTTTTGTACTACAAGTATACTATAAGTAAAACAGTGATGTCATCATCTACTTGATAACGCTGTTTCAACAACAGTATAGTACATTGTAGTATTAACCAGTCTGCATAAAAATATAGGAGCAGTGAATATGATTCATGAAATTGCTGGTAAACGGCCTACTGTTGGTAACAATGTTTTTATAGCATGGAATGCTGAGGTAGCAGGAAAAGTTACACTCTCTGACAATGCATCAGTCTGGTTTGGTGCAGTTTTGCGTGGTGATGTTGATGAAATAAGTATCGGTGAAGGCTCAAATATACAGGATGGCACAGTAATACACGTCGATGAAGGTGTACCGTGCAGAATTGGAAACCATGTAACCGTAGGTCACCGCGCCGTACTCCATGGCTGCACTGTGGAAGACGGTTGTCTCATCGGTATGGGTGCAATTGTCTTAGACAAAGCAGTGATAGGTGCCGGATCGGTGGTTGGAGCAGGAGCGCTTGTTACTCAGGGCAAGCAGTTCCCACCGCATTCGCTCATTATTGGAAGCCCGGCTCGCGTCGTTCGTACACTTACTGATGAAGATGTGCAGGCTATACAAAAAGGAGCACTCCACTATATCGAAAATGCGCAAAAAGCAATGCACTGGCGACGCATCGATGAGCAGCATTAAGTTTCTATCAGTATTGTTTCGATGCGAATCCATGATTCGTTATTTGGTATTTTATTTTTAGGAAATGCTTCACCGATTAAAATGCGGGTTCCTTTGTCTAAAGCAAATTTTTCCGCCTGCGACTCATTGGTTGTATGAACAAGCAAAATATTGTGACGTTCACAGGCATACTCAAAAAGAAAATCAACATCCGAGATTCCTAACAGTATAATGCGCACGAGGCCCTTTTGTTTCTCCTGCACAATAAAGCTTTCAATACGCTCTTTATAGAGATTAGCAAGCCTGGCGGTTCTGCGAAAATATCGGTACGTACGCCGTGCAATCTCATTTATGCCATCGGGAGTAAGCGCATAGACAATGGTTCGTGCATTGAGCTTTTTAAGCATGAGCCAGCCTTTTTCAGAAAATCGTTTGAGTAAGGCATTGGTCATTCCTAGCGAGAGCCCGCCTGCTTCAGCGAGTTCCCGCTGCGTTATAGGAATATTCCGCCGCTCCGAAGCCTGAATCGTTTCGAGAATAATAAGCTCTGCATCATCAGTGACCTGAGTTTCGTTCATCGTTTGTTCAATTTATGAACATTATAGCGCAATACTTACAGCAGTTCAATTACTCGCTGGTGTCAGGAAAATTGTATGTATTGCCCGTTTAAACGTTTCGGTTCAAATATTCAGAATAATCTGTCAGTATTGGCTCATATGGCTCGTTAAGGAGCGGGCTGGAAATTAAAAAATCTGCCGTAGAACGATTACAGGCAATCGGAACATTGTAAAGCACTGCAATTCGTAACAATGCTTTAACATCAACATCATGAGGATGTGGAGACATAGGATCCCAGAAAAAAATGATGAGGTCTATTTTTCCTTCTGCAATAAGTGCACCGAGCTGCTGGTCACCACCAAGTGGTCCTGATTTGAGTTTGGTTATTGAAAACTCTGACTTAATGCCAGTTTCCTGCATTTTTGCTTGAATGGTTTCTTCAACTAATTTGCCAGTCGTGCCGGTACACACCATAGAATGCTTGAGCAGTGTCTGCCAGTTATACTGTACCCACTCAACAAGGTGCTTTTTGCGGTTATCGTGAGCAACGAGCGCTATATTTTTTTGCTTTTTCATAGGAGTACTCCTTGTACTGTAGTAAGATACCTAAATTATATAGCATCTGGCAAGTAACTGTATTCTAGCAGAAGGTTTATACATTAAAGAATCCACAATCATTTAATTACAGTTTTGCATTGCGCTATTGATTGGTAAAGCATATTCCAAATGCCATGAGTCGCCGCTCATAGATTTCAAGAATCTTCCATTCAATAATTGGTATGTTTGTGATAGCCTCTGCAGGTATTCGTGATGCAAACAGGTCAGTTTGTGCTATACATGAAGTCATTGTTGCAGTTTTAAGCAAAACCGATTCTTCTCCAAACACGCCTCCTGCCCGGATTGTCTCAATTTCCACCGTATCAAAAAACACTCTGGCTTCTCCCTGCTCAATAACTACAAGCTCTGCACCATTGAGCTGCACATATTCACCTGCTTTAACCGTAAAGTGTTTCATTGAACGAGCAATCTTGCTAATTACTGTTGATGGAATCATATCACCAAACAGAGGTGATGCTCTGAGGGCAGCAATCTTTTTCTGAAAAGATATTTCTTCATCTACAGAGAAGTTCTTTGCAATGAAACGAAGATAGAGTTCTGCTGGAATACTCAGAGCCTTTACATAGCTGGCAGCTCTAAAAGTACTATCAGCGAGCTTCCCGGTAAGTACACTCTGCTCCCCTATCAGTGTCCCTGCCGATGCAAGTAGATGTTTTTGCGAGTGCGTATCAATAATAGCTACTACACCATTGAGCAGCAAGAATATTTTTTTTGTTGGTTCACCTCGTTTTATGAGAATCTCTCCCGCATTGTAGGACGCCACCGGGCAGTTAAGCAGGGCTGCTCGTTCAGAATCTGTAGAGCCGGGGAAATACATTGCAAGAAATTGAGCAGCATTTCTCATGCTGTAGTCCTGAGTTGCTGGTATTAAAACATCCTGAGAACCGAATACAGCATCAGAACCAATTTCGCGCTCTTTATCGGTAAGGGGTTCCGATTTATGCGCAATGAGAATTTTCGTTGAATCATCCTGCTCAAAATCCAGCACCGAACCATGTATCATGCCGCCACCAGCATCAATTTTTTTAACATCGGCAAACATGAGATAGCTGCTTTTCGTCTGCTCATAGAGCGATGTATCCAGCTTGCCTGATGATTTATTTATGAGATCCTGTAAGGTATCGAGTGCTATGATATCAGCAAGGTGTGCATATGTCTTATATCCGCCTTCCCAGAACACTCGAAAATAAAAAGCTGTTGTCTCAATAGGATGAGGAGAAGGTATAGGCATAACCTCAAGACCATCAATGTCGTTCCATACACCTGTATTGAGATCAATCGGATCAAAATAGCTTTCAAATTGCTGGAGCGATACACCCATGAGCGCTGAAGCTTTTTTCATTATTGATGCGCGCACAATAGGTGTAGCAAAAAATTTAATTTTATGATCAGCACGGGCTAATGATGGTATTCCAGCAAAATGGTCATCATGAGCATGTGTCTGGAAAACGCCTTCGATTTCGCTGATACTGATGCCGAGCGCAGTAAGACTCTTTAAAATATTTGGTCCAGCATCTATTAAGTATAATTTACCCTGATATGAGATCATACTGCCCATACATGGCCGATATGGATCCCAACCATCACCTTCACCAACGTGTATAACAGAAAAATATTCCCGTTCAATGCTATGATAATCAAGATGTACAGCCGAGTCATATGTACTGAGATGAGGTAAGTTAAGATTAACTTCTTCCTTTTCGTGTCCATAACTAATTTCAAAAATATTTAATTCTTTACGCGCAATAGTAACTTTTTCCTGAATTGTAACTGGTTCTTTTTCAATAATTACTGTGTCAATAAGATTAGTAATTGGCTCAATTTTGCCAAACGCAAACCGAATTTTTAGATTCAATAGTTCATTGGCTTCTTTTTCGTTAAGATAGAGTTTTAACTCTTTGGGATCAACAATACCGTATTTGCCTATATCGATATACTCAAGCTGTGCATTAATTTGTAATGCACTGCCCATGAGTATAGGTTTTTGCCCTTTGTTGTTTGGGTGACCAGGAATAATAAGCCCCTGACGGTAAAACATTTGAAGGATGGGGAACTCTGCCAGGTTGCAGAATTCGCCATTTTGCGAGGGTGTATCGGCTAAGAGTATTGCGTTCGGACCGGTTTCATATGAAAATTTACCGGTTTCCCGCTTTGCAATGAGCCCCATGCGCATGAGATGTTTAACAACATCAGCTGGTGAACCGCACAGTATTCGTAAATCAGCCTGTGGAATTGCAATCCAGTAAACACCTTCAGTGATTTTTATTTTTTCCATGAAACAGTATACCTCATTATGTTTATCGGCATTTTGCTTATTTCCTCTCTGTTTCAGTGTACAATGATGCAGGAACGATGTACAGATAGAGTTGGATTGTTAGTGTCATGAAGCTTGTGGCTAGTGTCATGAAGCTTGTGTATACTGCTACCTCCACAATATATAGTAGACCTAGTTTTATGCGATACTATATATTTGACAGTTCATAAAAACCCTTACAAGTAATAATTACAACAGTGTTTTCACAATTTTCGTGACACTAAGTACCGAGAGCCCGGTTAAAAAAAGGCTGCCCCACAAGAGGGCAGCCAGAACATGTACATGTAGTGTCCAGTGCACTTGATTTTTACATATAGGTTATATACATCATTAGAGCGTAAACTTAAAATTCTTAACGAGGAAACCGGGAATCAGAGAACCGCCTAATGAGCGCCCCTCATACGTTTCACTATTTACAATGAGATGCTGTTCTTTTGTAACAGCTTCAAGCTCTGCTCCCAGGAAATTATATATGGATTCATCAAATCGCATATCTTTTATTGGACCAACAATGGTACCATTTTCAACCCACAAACAGGCGAACCGGGTCATACCGGTAATGCGAGCAGCCTGTGGATCACTCCAGTTCAAATAGTGAAAGTTCGAAACATAAATACCAGTGCCGAGAGCCTTGAGTGCATCTGCTTCTGGCAGCGTTCCGCCCGCTATGACAGGAGAGCGAAGCGATTCACCCTGTGGTGCAGCGTTGGATGGTGTCCCATATTCCTTACTGGAACGAGAGCTTACAAGCGTATTAACCAGTTTTCCTTTTTCTATGAGCGTAAGCTTGAGTGGCGCAAGCTCTCCAAACTCATTAAAGCGAGGCTCTACACCGAGAGAAAAATCCTGCGTTAAGGTGAAAAGCGGTGACAATGACTCTCTACCTTCCTTGAGAGCAAGGTAAGCACTCTCTCCTGTATGGAAACCCTGTTCGCCAAGACCGTTCCATGAGAAAAATGTAATGACTTCTGTAAACGCATCAGGTGTAATAAAAACGCGATATGAACCGGGCTCCAGCGTAACAGCATCACGGGTAAGATAATTTATAATTGTTTTACTTTCTTCCAGCTTTGCTTTGTATGCTTTATCGTCCCACTGAGTACCAGCATACGAAGACTTTACACCGCGGCCATTCGGAAGCCACACAGAATAATCAACCAGGAAAGTTTCGGTTGCAAACCAATGGCGTGCACCCTTTGTATTCATAGTTCCTTCGCAAACAGTTCCCTGAGAATACAATCCGGTAAAATCCATACCCTTTGCAGGCTCAAGAATAGTACGAGGAATATCGGCTTCGGGTATCAGTTTACCAGTAAACACCGACTCACTTGTCTCATTTGAATCGGGAATAACCTGATAGGGATCTTCGGGGAGCATGACTATTTCTGCCCTCGCACGATTGAGCGCTTGCGCGAGGAGCTCTGTATCATCATGCTCATTACCAGTCAACATAAGTCCATGATTCCAGGTACGCTTGTTACTGCAGAATATCATATTTAACCGTACCTGCTCGACAGTACCAGCCTGACGCACCATTGCATTATTGAAACGCATAAAATATGAAGACTCTGCTTCCATAGTAAAAACAATATCTTCACCAGGCTGAGCCTCATTTTCAATAAACTGCGCTACATAGGTAAATATTTTTTTATAGTCATTTGCCGATCTCATTTTCCACCTCCAAAAACCGCTACATCCTTGAATGCACAAACAGGACTGCCATGTCCAACATACATTACCTGATTTGGTTCACCCTTACCGCAATTTGGTGTTCCAAAAAATTCAAACGTGTCTCTATTTCCTACAGCAACAAGATTGCGCCAGAAATTACTTGATATGCCTCGATAGTTTGGATCGCGTACCGTTTTGGTCAGTTTTCCATTTTCAATCAACTTAGCATATTCACAACCGAACTGGAATTTATTGCGGTAATCATCGATGGACCATGATCGGTTAGCCATCATGTACACACCTTTTTCAATAGAACCGATAATTTCATCAAATGTTGAATTTCCTGGCTCTAAATTGATGTTTGCCATTCTATCAATTGGCGGGCGGTTCCAGCTTGTTGCACGCTGGTTTGCGACACCCGGTACATTAGCGCGCTTCTGACTTTCAAGACTTCCTAGCGCTCGTACTAAAATACCGTCCTTTACGATAAATTCTTTTGTTGCAGGATTGCCAATTTCATCGACTTTGTACGATGCAAGTTCACCAGGCACAGTTGGATCAAATGTAATGTTCATGAGCTTTGAACCATACTGGAACGTTCCAATATCAGAAAGCTTTATAAAGCTTGAACCTGCATAGTTACGTTCATCTCCAAGAATGCGGTCAATTTCGAGCGGATGTCCGACACTTTCGTGAATCTGAAGCATCATCTGATCCGGAGCAAGCACTAGTGTACGGGTATCTTCCGGACAGGGAGGCGCACTGAGTAACTCGAGTGCCTCCTCACCGATTTTTTTGGCTGTTTGTATAGCTCTTTCTGGCTGCACCAGTTCAATGCCGCCCTGATAGCAGTAAGCCCAGGGTCCTTTATCTGTTCTGCGCTGCACAACTGGACCATCCATAGCAATCGCTTCCATAATGAGCGATTGATAGTATATTGTCTGCTCAATCTCGGCACCATTGCTCGTAACAATTTCATAGATAAGCTTGCCACTCTGATTAGCTGCCAGAGTCTGCACAATTTTGTCACTGCATTTCATGGTGTTACAAACATCAATGAGCATTGGCACGATGCTCGCTGCTGTTCGGCTCGACTTGATTTTTCGCGGACTTTCGTACTGCGCTTTCGTGGCAGGTCTTACCGAGGTATCAAATTTGTAGATTGCCCATGGCGATGCTGACTGAGCAACGAGCAATGCTTTTTTTGCAGCTGATTGAATTGATTCCAAACTCATATCAGAAGTTGCCGCATAGCCAAATTGACCTTTATACAAAACTTCCACCATGCAGCCCACATTTAAGCCTGTCCCCGATTGTTCTATATGGCCATCCCGCACAAAGTACATGGTTTCTTCTGTGCTTCGTTTTCTAAGTCCAACCCACTCTGCTTCTGGTACTGCTTTAATAGCAATTTCTAGAAGCCGTTTAAGATCATTTGACATCTATTTCCCCCTTTATTGGTATGCGGTACCCCGATACGTACCATGCCTTATGATAACGTTCAAATTACTTGAACGTCAAGTGTTTCTTTGCTAGAGCAATATTCGCGGTAGTGATTTTTTAAAACATAGGGCATCACGAAGTCTGTCCCCTTTCCTTTTCGTTTCCGTCCCTACAATACCGATACCGGTGGCTGTAGATCTGTTGTAGTGTGATTGTGCTTTTTTTCTGATTACCGTTTTTGCGACGCTAAACACACAAGCTTCGTGACACTAAGATTGTTCTGATTACCACATGAGAGAACTTAAACACACAAGCTTCGTGACACTAATTTTTTACTCTGAGAGTATCTTTATTTTTTCTCGTGCAAGTTCGGCCCGTCGTATCGCTTCTTCCACGGTTGGTGCGATTGCTGTGAGGTGTCCCATTTTACGGAATGGCTTAACTTCTGTTTTACCATAGAGATGGAGGGACACACCTGGTACACGGAGCGCTTCCTCTATACCGACATACCGTGGAGTTCCAGAAGCACCTGGTTCACCTAAAAGATTGATCATCATTCCCGGACATACCATTTCTGTAGAACCAAGTGAGTATCCTGCAAGAATGCGGTAGTACTGCATGAACTGGCTCGTAACACAATTTTCTATGGTCACATGCCCGCTGTTATGCGGCCTCGGTGCAATCTCGTTGACCAGAATGGAACCATCTTTTGCGAGAAACATCTCTACTGCAAATATTCCTGCAAAGACAGGAGTATAGTTCGCATGGGTTTGCATTAGCTGATTTTTATGATCAGCCAGAAGTAATCGCAATGCTTCGACTGTTCTCCGGGCAATTGCTACTGCTTCATCATGCTGTTTCTCTGTAATTCGTGCTGGCATCAGTACCGAATCACAGAGATTTGCGCGAGCATCAAAAACCATTTCGACGCATGGGTACACTGCAGTGTTGCCAAAAGTATCCACTGCACAGAGTACTGCAAGCTCTTTATCGATTTCTATTTTTTTTTCTACAAATGATGGTACGAGCAGCAGCTTATCGTCCAGCGAGTTAAGTACCGCAACTCCTCTGCCATCATAGCCACCCCTTCTCGCTTTTTGCACCACAGGAAAACCACCAAGTGCCTGTACTGATTTTAGCACAGCATTGCGGACCGTATTACTGGATCCTGTGGTATATGCTTCCGGCATGAGTTCTATGGGTATCCAGGGAGCACTCGGTATGCCAGCTTGTTCAAGCATGGTTTTCTGGAGCTGTTTATCTTTTATAACAGTGAGAATATATGAGGGAGGTATTACCGTCTTTCCGGAAAGCTCAAGATCATGGAGCGCATCTGTATTTACATGCTCTATTTCATACGAAAGAATATCGGTTTCATCGGCAAGCTCCATAATTGCATTGTAGTCTTCAAGCTCACCTACATATACTTCATCTGCGAGCACACCCGCAGGAGAAGGATAATCCGGTGAAAGCACGCTGATATGTCCCAGCAGGGGACGGCATGCTTCAATGGTCATTCTGCCAAGCTGTCCAGCACCAATAAGTCCTATGCGTTTCACATATCACCTCTTTGCTATCATAATTTAGTTATCTTCATTTGAAACTGATATCGAAGCACTTGCATGCTCAATTCCAATAACATTAGGATTACGCATTACATCACGCGGCTTTGATCCCTGCGCGGGACCGACAATACCTTTTTCTTCCATAAGCTCAACGAGACGTGCAGCACGATTATAGCCTATCTTTAATTTTCTCTGAAGAAATGATGCGCTCGCTTTACCCTGTGAAAGCACTATCTGAAGTGCTTTTTCAAACAGCGGGTCATCATCTTCATCATCAAATAGCGTTGCAGCACCTTCTTCCTCTTCATCTTCAATAAATATTTCTTCATCGATATATTCTGGTTCACCAAGTGTTTTTACATACGACACCACATCCTCTACTTCTGCGTCAGAAACAAAAGCCCCCTGCATTCGAATGGGGAAAGCGTCCCATGCGCTCGAAAACAGCATATCGCCTTTACCGAGCAGCTTTTCTGCGCCTATAGAATCAATAATGATGCGCGAATCAAATTTGCTTGCTACCATAAACGCAATACGGCTTGGGATATTAGCTTTAATTAACCCTGTTATAACATCGATACTAGGGCGCTGCGTAGCAAGCACGAGATGAATGCCAACTGCGCGCGACATTGCAGCAAGTCGCGCAAGCGTTGATTCCAATTCTTTTCCTGTCGTAGCCATGAGGTCTGCAAATTCATCAATAATGACCACAATATATGGCATTTTTTGCGCAGCAATATTTTTTTCGACTATTTTTTTATTATACGATTTAATATCTCGAACACCCATAGAATCAAGCAGGCTGTATCGTTTTTCCATTTCACAGATTGCATACTGCAAAGCCTGAAATGCCTTTTTAGGCTCAGTGATTACTGGAGTTAGAAGATGAGGAACATTATTATACAGTTTTAACTCAACTATTTTTGGATCAATTAGAATTAACTTTACATCTTCAAAGCTTTTTCGGCACAATATAGAAAGAATAAGCGCATTAACACAAACCGATTTTCCAGAACCAGTCGCACCTGCAATAAGGAGGTGCGGAGTTTGAGTAAGGTCTATTACCTGAACATCACCGCTTATATCCTTTCCAAGAGCTACGGGAAGTTCATACTTTGCTGAAGTAAACGCGGGGCTTTCAACTATTTCCTTAAATGACACAATTGAGCGTTTTTCATTGGGAACTTCTATGCCAACAGCATGTTTGCCAGGTATTGGCGCAACAATACGAACGCTCGAAGCTGCAAGCCGCAAAGCAATGTTATCAGAAAGGTTTGCTATTTTAGAAAGACGCACACCAGGAGCAGGCAGTATTTCAAACATGGTAATAACGGGACCTTTACGTATACCCGTTACCTCTGCATCGATATTAAATTCTTTTAACGTTTCTCTGAGAATTTCTGCAGAACGTTTTGTTTTTTCATCGATAACCCAATACTGACCGTCGGGATAGCTTTTTAAGAGATTTGCTATTGGAAGCTCGTATGGTTTTAATTTTTTCCGTGCTTCAGGACGTTTCTGGATAACAGAATCGCTTAAGCCTTTTGGTGTACTGGCGGTATGCTGCTTCTCAGCATCATGCACGGTTACACTATCGTTTTTTTTTTCGTCTATGTCGTTCGTCCAGTAATCGAGTGAAAGTGCTGGGTCTTCCGAAATTTTTTTATTGCTTTCAGCTCTATCCTTTCTGTTAAACATGAGCGGGATAGGTGCCTCGTCCTCAACGAGAATATCAGAAAGAGGTTCTGGAGGACTGATAAAATCTAAAACACTCGCACTATTCACATCCTGTTCATCATTTACTGGTTGAGTTGTCGAATCATATGCTTCTACCGGTATCTCGATATGTGGTTCTTCTGTTGTTAGAATTTCACATACTGGTTCTGGCGGTGCCAGCATGTCCATTGCCTGTGTTGACTGCTTACCAGCATTGGACGCTTCAAGATCAATATCGATTATTCCAGCGTCTGCGTTTTCTGGCTTACTATTTTGAGCTACATCCTGAACATCCTGAAACTGTTCTTTGTTTGCTGGAGCAATTTCATCTGAAGAATTTGAAACATCGCTCGCTTCTCCTGAAAACTCATCGGTAATATCTTCCAGTTCAAGCGATTGTGTTACAACCGACTTCAGGCTGATTGGTGGTGGCAGAGCAGAGAGTGACTCGGCGCCATTATGTGCTATAAAAACATCTTCTGGAACTGACGGTACCTCGATAGGTTTTTCAGTATCTTTTGTATCGAGCGATGCTGTATCCTCAATCGATGCATTTTCTCCATCACAAGACTGAACCCAATTGGACAATTCAGAACTTCCATCGGTTTGTTTAATAACAGGAACTGTTGCACGGTCTAATACGAGCAGCTTATCACGAGCAAGAAATACGAGCGCTGTAGTAACAGCTGTTAGGCCCAATCCTAACAGCAGAACGCCAGAAACTCCCAACGTTTTTAATAGAGGAAAACGATCAAACCAGTACTCAGAATTGTTCCAGAAATTAAGTATAAACACAAGACAGGAAAATGGGAGCAGAGAACCAATGTATAAGAACAAAGCAGGAACAATGTGCTCATAGTTCACAAAAACCAGTAAACCTGCGATCATGAGATAGACAGGAACAGCATATGCAAGCCAGGAAAAAGCATCGAGCAGCACTTCTGCAAAAGCTGAAGAAAATCCTTCAACACCGGAATGAGTCATCACTAAAAAAAACGCCAGCATCATTCCAGCAGCAAAAAATACTATACATGTGATGATTTCAAAGCTTGATAATTTTTTCCCCTGCATAGGTACCCGATGTTCTCCATTCTCCAATGCTCAAACTCTCTTTTTTTATCGACAGGATACGGTTATTCTAAAGCAAAATAAGACCCACGATGCCCAGTGGAATGAGATAAACCGCAAACCAGTACAATTTTCCCTTTTTAACAATTGGCATGAGGATTTTGAGTGCCAAAATTCCAACTAAAAACGAAGCTGCAAAACCAATCATGAGCGCTGGTAGACTTACCACAGCGGTCATCGAACCGAGATCTTTAAGCTCCAGTACAAATGCACCGAGAATTGCGGGAATGGCCAATAAGAATGCAAATTCACCAGCATACTCACGCTCCAAACCGCTAGCAAGCCCGCCAGCAATCGTAATGCCAGAACGGCTAATACCCGGCAGTGTCCCCAAACCTTGTGCTATTCCAATAATTACTCCATGGTGAATCTTCATTGTCTTATACGTTTTTTCTCCCTTAAAAAACGACACACCAATGAGCAGTAAACCTGTAATAATCCAGAGTACTGCTACCATGCGCGGTGTTAACGCTACATTCATTTTTGCTACTGTAAAACCAATAATAGCAGTAATAAATGTAGCAATGAGAGCCGGAATGACAATCGGGAGATAGTCTTTGTCTTGATCGGTTGTTTTCCTTATAATCCAGCGAATAATTGCGCCTACAATGTTTACAATTGGTTTCCAAAACATAAGCACAACTGCTGAGAGCGTTCCGAGATGGAGGATAATATCAAAAAGCTGGGGAGCTTCTATCCCCAAAAAATGTTTTACAATGACAAGATGACCACTCGATGAAACGGGGAGAAACTCAGTCAAGCCCTGGAGTATTCCCAAAAGTAACGATTGAACTAAGCTCATACAAAACTCCTCTCTAATATAGGAGCACATGGTAGTAAATCAGAGTAACAATAGCAAGTAGTAAACATTATGAATGGTGTTGTAGAAGCATCGCCAGCATTGATGTCTCTAAATCGCTTGCTGCTTGCTCCCTTGGGACAACCAGCTTCTTTCGACGCCCCAATTACATGTACGATTTACTTTTACACAGTTTCACCGTACAATTGAAACAAAATTATAGTTTATAGTAAACAGGAGCAACGTATGGAGTTTCCAAAACAGTTTGTATGGGGCACGGCAACTGCTGCATATCAGATAGAAGGTGCATGGAATGAAGATGGCAAAGGTTTGAGTATCTGGGATGAGTTTGCTCATACACCAGGGAAAATTAAAAACGGGGAAACTGGCGACAGAGCATGTGATCACTATCATCGCTATAAAGATGATATAAAGCTCATGAAGCAGCTCGGTTATCCTGCATACAGGCTTTCCATTTCGTGGCCGAGAATTTTTCCGGATGGAACCGGCAGGATAAACCAATCTGGTATTGATTTTTATAAAAAACTCTTGACTGATCTCCGCAAAGCAGGCATCGCCCCTTATGTAACCTTATACCATTGGGATCTTCCGCTAGCCCTGCAGAGAGCTGGAGGTTGGTATTCACGAAAAACAGCTGAAGCATTTGCCTACTATGCTCAAACTGCAGCACAGGCACTAGGTGATCTTCCTGAAGCGTGGATTACACTCAATGAACCATGGATAGTTACCGTTTGTGGCCACATACTGGGCTCACATGCTCCGGGTCATAAAAACCTGTTCAAACTCTTTACAGTTGCTCACAATTTACTGCTCGCTCACGGAATGGGAGTACAGGCTATTAAGAACGTGCTGCCCAAAGCTAAAGTTGGAATTACGCATGCGCTCCAGATGGTTGATGATGTCAGAAGGGACAGACGCGGTTCTCATGTGGAGCGTGCCGATGCTATTTTCAACGGCATCTGGCTTGATCCAATTTATAAAAAACGCTATCCGCAATCGGTAGCCCGCTATATTCAGCTATTGAATGGCAAAAACATACTTCCCGGCGATATGGATATTATCAGCACGCCGATTGATTTTCTGGGAATTAATAATTATTCACGAACCATTGTAAAGCCAATGCTTATGCCTCTCCAGAATTTCCAATCGGTGCGGGCAAACTATGATGGAGTGGATTTTACTGCTATGGACTGGGAAATATACCCGGAAGGCATGTATCGACTTTTAAAGCGAATAGCGCGGGCCTATGGAAACCCACCCATTTTTATAACAGAAAATGGTATTGCACTACAGGAGTCAGATGAGCGTATCAAAATCGGCAAAAACATTGTTATTAACGACACCGCCCGTATTGCGTATTTACGTGACTATCTCATGGCTATATGGCGAGCGATTCAAGACGGGGTTGATGTACGCGGCTATTTTGTCTGGAGTTTTATGGACAATCTTGAATGGGCAGAAGGTACCGAAAAGACATTTGGACTCGTCTCGGTCGATTTTTCAAAATCAGAGCTCCCCAGATCACCAAAACGCTCTGCTCTCTGGTACAGGGAGGTTATTAAAAACAACGGTTTTTAGAAGATTACCTTCAAGTGCTTGAATTTTGGCATGAATAGTAGTATTTTGTGCAGAGAGAATTTCCCGGCTATTGTAATTGGATTCTTGTATTCCTGGCTGTACCTACTCCAATACACAGTAATGAGGATTCCTCTTTATATTATTTCAAGGAAGGTCGTACATGATGACTGTTCAAAAAGACCGTGTTGTATCCATTGAGTATGAGCTCAAGGATCCTTCCGGCACAATTATCGATAGTTCCAAAGGAGCTCCCGATCTCGTTTATATCCATGGTAATGGGTATCTCATTCCTGGTCTCGAAAAGGAACTTGAGGGTAAAAAAGTAAACGATGTAATCAATTGCGTTGTTCAACCCGCAGAAGCATATGGCGAACGCGATGAAGAACTCGTTTTTTCTGTTCCCCGCTCACAATTTGGTGATGCTGAAAAAATTGAACCAGGCATGCAATTTCAAGCAGAACAGGAAGATGGCATTCACATTGTGACCGTTGTCAGCGCTGACAGCGAAAATGTTACTATTGATGCAAATCATCCGCTTGCCGGTATACCGCTCCATTTCAGTGTAAAAATTAATGATATTCGCGAAGCTACTCCCGAAGAACTTGAACATGGTCATGTTCATGGCTCAGGCTGTGGCGATGAATGCGGAGATGACTGCGGCTGTGGCTGTGGATGCGGAGACTAATAGGCAACATGCTTTCCCTATTCGGGAGTTTCCTACCCAAATACGCTGGGCTGATTTTGCAATTCTTGTCCTGGTAGTCGGAGCTGCACTGTTTAGTATCATTCCGATTACAGGACAGGGAAAATCAGCCCTTGTTTCTATTAAAACACCTGATGGAATCTTTTTGTACCCACTGTATGAAAACAAGGTTATTACTGTACATGGCACAATTGGAGATACAGTAGTTATTATAGAAAACGACACTGTTCGCGTAACTGATTCCCCATGCAGAGACAAGCTCTGTATACTTGCTGGAACCTTATCAAAACCAGGACAGTGGACTGCGTGTCTGCCTAATGGTATTTATGTACAAATTATCAATGATGCACAAGAACAGGAAATCGATGCAGTTGTCAAATAACCGCGAACTATCATATACAGTACTGTTTCTTGCTGCTTTATCTCTCGTTCTTGCTACTATTGATGCATCTATCCCCAAGCCAATACCATTTTTACGAATTGGACTTGCAAATCTGCCTATCCTCATAGCTCTCATTATGCTTCCAGCGGAGGATTATTTTACACTGGTACTCATTAAATCACTCGGAATGAGCATTATTGCAGGGACACTCTTTAGCTATGTAGCCCTATTTTCTCTTGCTGGTTCTTTTGCGAGCGCAATTATCATGTGGGTTCTCTATAAGATTTTTACAAAACACATCGGTTTTTTAGGACTCGCACTTGCAGGAGCTCTTGCAAGCAACAGTACACAGCTCATTCTTGCCCGATATTTTGTGTTTGGTTCAAGTGTACGTTTCATGATTCCACTGTTTCTGTTTGCTGGACTGGGTAGTGGCATCCTGCTTGGGATTTTTGCTCTGCAATTTGCAAAACAATCACAGTGGCTTAAGAGATTCTCGGAACAACATATTCAGCGTACACAATCTCCGCAAACAATCACGAATATCTCAACCATTCTTCAAGAACAACCAGGCAAACCCCTATCAGTCCTGCAAATACTGTCTCTTATCATTATGGCAGCAGTCATTCTAGGTAATACTTTGCCTCTTGCAATGGGTGGATTTATAGCTGCATGGACCATTGCACTCATTAAAACAAAAAGAGAGCAAAAAAGAACGCCGTCACTAATTATGCCGGTACTTGTGATTACAGGTATTACACTGGCACATATTCTTGTACCACGAGGGCGAATACTCATGAATATCATCGGCATACCTATTACAGAACAAGCATTAATTGCAGGCCTTAAAAGTGGCTTTTTCCTTGAGGCGCTCATTATTCTTTCTAAAAACACTATTGATTCAAATTTGAAATTTCCAGGCCGCTTAGGTAACACACTTGCGCAAATAATCAATCTTTATAAACTCTTTTTTTCTATTAAACCATCCATAAAAAGTAAAGCAATTATTGCAAGTATTGATGAATATCTTTTAACTATTGAAACACACTATGAGCCACATTCTTTGACACATTATACCGATAATTATATAATACGATAACTAACAACAAGGAGTTATGCATGCTATTTTCGCTCCGAAATAAATTACTCATACTAATGATTATTCCGCTCATTGCATTTCTTGTTGTATCTATTTTGTTTGTTATACAATCAGCTCAGGGCATTAAAACTGCAAAACAAGCAGAAGTTCGAATGAACGTTATCAATAATCTCAGTAATTTAATTACTGCAGTACAAAAAGAACGCGGAGCAAGCGTATCAAGTGCGTTAGGATTAGAAACTAGTGACATTCTGGAAGCATCACGCAGCAATACCGATAAAGTATGGGAATCTGCAAGAGAGCTATTCTCTTCAAGTATTGATGATACAAATTTTGCAACAATCGAAAGCCTCATAAGCGGTCTTGCTGCATTACGGTCAAATGTTGATAACAGTACCTATGACAATTTAACCATACTGAGAGATTATTCAAGCACTATCGATACACTTCTCGAAATTTTCGACCTAGTTGCAACAGCAAGTGATGCGAAAATCCAGCAAATATTTTCTTACATCTCCAATTTTGAATATGCAAAAAACAATCTCAGCCTGGCATCAATCCTTATAACTACTTATGCGGCTACTAATGAACCAATATACGAGTCGGATGTTATCAATCTATCTAAGACATTTTCAGCAATAGAAATATTTCTTAACTACAGTAAAACTCAACACAATTCAGAAACTAAAAGTAAAATTACATCTCTTACATCGAGTGCTGAATGGACAGTACTTAAAAACTCATTTATTGTAATTGTTGGCAATGCATCTACAGGCAATTACGACAGAGATGCTGGCTTTATCTATCAAAAAACGCAACAGCTTATAGATATCGTTCAAGCGCTTATTAACAGCAACCTCAATTTTAGTATTCAAGAAGTTCAGCTCGTACAAAACAATCAAACACGATTTTTACTTGGAGAACTTTCAATCATCACTGCGATTTTTATTGTAATATTGATTCTTTCCATTTTGATAGTTAGCAATGTATCTAAACGTATCAGACTGGTATCTAACCGTATGAAACTTGTTGCAACAGGGGAAGCAGATCTTACGCAGCGCATAGTTCCTGGTGTTCCTGATGAACTGGGAAAACTGGCTTCACACTTTAATGATTTTATTGCTATGCTTCAAAATCTTATTACCAGTATTAAACAGCAAATTTCCGATTTTAAGAATCTCATAAGCCAGCTATCCTGCAACACAGAAGAGACTGCCAGTGCCATACGTGAAATTGCTGCAAACATTGATCACCTCAGACAGGAAACAAGCGCTCAAAGTGCATCTGTTAATGATTCTTCAGCTACTATGGAACAGATGACTGCCAGTATTAACAATTTACATGAACTCATAGAAAAACAGGCAGAAAGCGTTTCCTCATCATCTAGCTCTATTGAAGAGATGGTTGCAAACATTCAATCCGTAACTGGTAATATCGAACGGATAGGAACGTATTATGAAAAATTGATCCAGCGATCCGATGCTGGCAAAAACGCTATTGATATTGTTGTTAAGCAAATTCATGATATTGATATGCAGTCTGGAGCACTTCAAGAAGCTAACAATTTAATTGCTGGTATTGCAGCAGAAACCAATCTCTTAGCAATGAATGCAGCAATAGAAGCTGCTCATGCTGGAGATGCTGGAAGGGGATTTTCTGTTGTTGCTGATGAAATACGAAAACTTGCGGAAAATGCTTCAAGACAATCCAAGACTATTGCTCAAAACATCAAATCAATTCGAAATGTCATTGGCGCTGTAGTAAACAGCTCAAACACAAGCGCTCATACGTTTGAAGATATTGTTGATCAAATTAAGCAGCTTTCAAACCTTGAAGAAGAGATAAAATATGCTATGAAAGAACAGAGTGCGGGTTCTAAGATGATCCTTACATCACTGGCTGATATAAACAGCATTACCAGTCAGGTACGAAAAGCAGCATCAGAAATGCAGTTGGGAACAACTGCACTCATCAATGAAATTGAACAAATCAAACAACTTGCAGCTGAAATCGAAAACGGTATGAATGAAATGCTCATTGGAACGCAAGAAATCCAAGGTGCAGCTCAGGATAACAGCAATCTTGCTGTTGCTGCTGACACCGGTATTAAAAAACTTGCAGAAATGACGGATAAATTTATAACCTAAACGGATAATGCATGAATATACATACCTGGCTATGTGTAACTGATCTGTAATTTTTTAGGCTGTATTGATAACAATAACAAAAGGAGCGCTTCACGCGCTCCTTTTGTTATTGTATTACAAAATTAACAAGCTTATCGGGCACCACAATTGTTTTTACTACAGTTTTACCAGCAAGATACCCTTGAATTTTGGGAAGTGATCGTGCTCTTTCTTCCAGCATCGATTTATCAGTTCCTTTTTCTGCAGTAAAATCATCACGCACTTTACCGTTAATCTGCACCACTACGGTAACCTCATCGATCTCACAGAGAGCAGGATCGTAGGTTGGCCATGATTCATATGCGAGTGTTGTGGTATGTCCTGCCAGTTCCCAAATTTCTTCTGCCAGATGCGGAGCATAAGGCGCAACAAGCAGCACGAATGGTTCCCAGAGTTTTCGCGGTATAACATCAAGCTTGTTAAGTTCCGACGAATAAGTCATCATTGCTGCAATAGCTGTATTAAAATTGAGCGTCGCAGTATCTTCAGTTACTTTTTTTATTGTTTTATGTAGCTCGCGAATGAGATTTGTATCACCGGAATCTTCGGAAAGCGGTTTTTGCGCGATAGCATAGAGCCTGTCGAGAAAACGAGTTATACCATTGAGTCCAGCGGTATTCCATGGTTTGCTTACTTCGAGCGGCCCCATAAACATTTCATAGACGCGCAATGTATCGGCACCATAGTCCCTGATAATATCATCAGGATTGATAACATTACCGCGGCTTTTAGACATTTTCTGTCCATCTTCGCCTAAAATCATTCCTTGATTCACAAGCTTTTGGAATGGTTCTCTGGTAGAAACCAGTCCCAGATCATAGAGTACCTTATGCCAGAATCGCGCATACAGGAGGTGCAATACCGCATGTTCCGTACCTCCTACGTATAGTTTTACAGGAAGCCAATAATTAAGTTTTTCCCTATCAGCAAATGCCAAAGCATTATGCGGATCGATGTACCTGAGATAGTACCAGCAGGAGCCAGCCCACTGCGGCATGGTATTAGTTTCTCGTTTTGCTTTACCTCCGCACTGCGGACAGGTTGTATGTACCCATGAATCAATTCGTACGAGTGGTGATTCTCCTGTACCACTCGGGGCATAACTTTCAACATCAGGAAGCACTACCGGCAGTTCGGATTCTGGCACCGGCACTACGCCGCAGTGTTCACAGTGCACGACGGGAATTGGTTCGCCCCAGTAACGCTGTCTTGAAAAGAGCCAGTCACGCAGCTTATAGCTCACCGCATACTTACCTAAGCTATGAGCTTCGAGCCATGCTGTAATTTTCTTTTTAAACTCAGCTGTAGGAATTCCATTAAACTCGCCAGAATTAACTGCAATACCATCACCGGAAAAACAGCCATCTTTCTCGGTACAGTAATCGGGTTTATCTACAGGCTTAACAACATCAATTATAGGAAGCCCGAATTTTTTAGCAAACTCATAATCGCGCTCATCATGTGCAGGGACTGCCATAATTGCACCGGTTCCATAGCTGATGAGTACGTAATCGGAAATCCAGATAGGTATTTCTTTTCCATTAACAGGATTTATTGCATAGGCACCTGTCCACACCCCGGTCTTTGTTTTAGCAAGATCCGTGCGTTCAAGATCGCTCTTGTGAGATGCCTCATCAATATAGCGCTCGACAGCTGTGCGCTGCGAATCTGCAGTAATCTTTTGTACCAGAGCATGTTCCGGTGCAAGTACCATGTATGTAGCACCAAACAGGGTATCCGGTCGGGTTGTAAACACGGTTATCGTATCATTAGTTCCCTTAACCTTGAAATGCACATGCGCGCCTTCGGATTTACCAATCCAGTTTCTCTGCATTGCTTTAACTGGCTCTGGCCAATCAAGATCTTCGAGGTCTTCAAGGAGCCGATCGGCATAGGCAGTTATTTTTAATACCCATTGGCGTATACGCTTTCGTACAACTTTAGTACCACACCGATCGCAGAGGCCTTCTTTTACCTCTTCATTTGCTAGTCCGGTTTTACATGAAGGACAAAAATTAATAGGTTCATCAGACTCATACGCAAGTCCTTTTTTGAAAAGCTGAAGAAAAATCCACTGCGTCCATTTGTAGTACTCAGGATCGCAGGTTGAAATTTCTCTATCCCAATCATACGAAAAACCAAAGCTCTTTATCTGTTCTCTAAAGCGTTTAATATTGGCCTGTGTGGTGATAGCGGGATGTGTTCCTGTTTGAATTGCATAGTTTTCAGCAGGAAGTCCAAATGCATCAAACCCCATAGGATGGAGCACATTGTACCCGCGCATTCTCAAAAAACGACAAAAAATATCGGTAGCGGTATAACCCTCGGGGTGTCCAACATGGAGTCCTGCTCCAGACGGATAGGGAAACATATCAAGCACGTAATACCGCCTGTTTTCGGGGAATTGTGCATCTTCCGAACACTTAAACGTTTTATGCTCTTCCCAGTACTTCTGCCACTTTTTCTCTATTTCAGTATACGCATATCGAGCCATGATAAACCTCACTTGTGCATAGGAGCATAACAAAAATAGAAATGGGTTTCAAGGCAAGCATGGTGAATTATAGCTTTTACAAGGCGCGCTGGTGAGCGTTCAGGCTCTCCGTTTCAAGGCAATCATGGTGAATTAAAGCTTCATTTCCTCCGCTATTCAGGCGGCGTGCTCCTCCATTTCAAGGCAATCATGGTGAATTAAAGCTTATTTTATTGCCCTGTTACCTGAGCTGGAATTCTCTGCCGGGCAATTGGTATAAAACCCTTGCCAATCTGATAGAAATCCTGTGCTACCAGTATCGTTCGCATTGAACGAATACCTGTTGCAGGATCTGTAAAATACGAAGCTTCCCACCCAATAGAACTATCAATCTTTTTTAAGTTTTCAAGCACTGTTTTAGTATTGACAAATCTCGTTATAGCTGTTCGCCTGTAATTTTTGGCTTCAAGAATACGAGCAATTTCATTACAGGCAGATTCTACCAGTGCAACTTCCTGTGGATATCCCGGAACAACCATCTTTATGTAGGGATTTACTGTTATATAATACTTATTTATGATTCCAAGCAATCTTCCTGGCAATGTTGGAAGCCAACTCCCATCATTGCCATACTGATTAAAAAGGGCTTCGAGATATGGCTTATAGCTGATAGGAAACCCAGGAATAAACACAAGCAAATTGTTCATTTGTGCTATTTTTTCTTCACTAAATTTTATTGACGGCGCATACAGAACAGCTGCATTTTGCATACTATAATCAAACGTTTTTTCATTATAAAGAATACTTTCCGCGTTTTCATATTTTATAGATTGCAGTAACGTGTTGTTATAAAAGTATGCAAGGCTGTTTTTAGGTTCTTTAGAGTAATCTGGAATTATGATTTTTTCTATTCCAAGCTTTTTTGCCGTTACAATAGCTCCATAAGCACATTTACGGTAATCGGTTGCAAGCACAAAATCACATTCAGCTTCCACTTCATAAATATTATTTTCAGGCTCAATTGCTGCAATAATAATGTCAGGATACGTCTTGCGCACCTCTTGAACTGCAGTAACCATACCCGTTACTGCCGGTGCAATGATAAAAGCCCTTATGCCCTGTTGCTCTATCATTGTGCGCATAGCATGCTCTAACCATGCACTTACCTTGCTTCTGCCCTGAGGAGCATCGAACGTACCCGGATAAGTCATTGAAAATCCAGCTCTGCCCATGTAGACACCTTCCGGGTACCCGCTTGATGCTGCATACAGGACTGCAACTGGCAGTACCTGTTTTATAGCATCAGCTTTGACCGGTTTTTGCACAGAATCAGTATTTTGCTGAGGTTTTTGAGTACAGGAACATACAATACCAATGAGACATATGAGTAATACAAGACGCTTCATGGTGTACTCTGGTTTATAGCTTATGAATTTACTGTTTCAAGAGCTAGCTCAAGCATAGTCTTAAACGTGGTTTCCCGTTCCTGGGCAGATGTTGCCTCATGCGTTACCAGACTGTCGCTTACTGTAAGAATTGCAAGAGCTTTGGCATTGAACTTTGCGGCAAGCGTATAGAGTTCAGCTGTTTCCATTTCTACTGCAAGCACACGGTACCGTGCCCACATTTTCCACTGGTCAGGGTCTTCTGAATAAAATGAATCGCTTGAAATGATGGAACCAACCTTAACAGAAAGTCCCATTTCTTTACCCCTGCGCCAGGCTTTTTCGAGAAGCTCAAAATCTGCAGTTGGCGCAAAATCAAGTCCCTGAAAGCGAATTCTATTGACATTTGAATCGGTACAGGCACTCATTGCAATAATGACATCCCGAACTTTAATATCTTCCTGGAGCGACCCGCAGGTTCCAACACGAATAAGTCTCTTAACTCCATATTCACGGAGTAATTCATTCACATAAATAGAATGCGAAGGCATTCCCATACCTGTCCCCATAACCGAGACTTTTTGTCCTTTATAGGTACCAGTATAGCCAAACATGTTGCGAACTTTGTTAAATAACACGGGTTCAGTCAAATAATTCTCTGCAATAAATTTTGCTCGCAGAGGATCTCCCGGTAGTAATATTGACTCAGCAATTGCACCTTTCGGGGCTTCGATATGAATACTCATGGCTTTTCCTTTCGTTCACTATAGCATGTGATTACCGTCACAGGCGCAACAGCGCCACAGGGACAGACCTACTATAGCATAAACATACGTTTCTGTAAAATTAGCCGTTTGCTGCTCACTGATACATAATCACAAGCGGCATGGGTTCTAAAGAAAGCACATCCAGCGGGCTCATGAGTGGATTATCCCAGCCAGCACCTTGAATTGCCGGAGGATAAAAGAGCTTAAACCCTTTTACAGGGATATTTTTTGCCTGAGCAATCATCGAATAGGTGGATTTTTTAAGCTGCGGATTGCCAAATCCATCTGCAACATGGACAAGAATGACCTGGTCATATGTTGTCTTTACAGCATCCCGATTCATAATCATTTTGGGCTTAAACTGATGAATAACGAGCATGCGAGGACCTGGAAACTTATTGGCAACAAGGTATTCCTGAAGCCGTTCCTGCGCCCGATTAATCTCATCTGCTGTGACATAGCCTATTTCTTTCATCGGCTTGGTGGTTCGCCATTCCGGATCAAGTGCCAGGTGTACGTTAGGGTAGGATAAAAACTCAAACATGGTTTCGAGCGACTTTACTACATCATACTTTCCTATCTGATGATCAAGAAACACAATCCAACCGCGCGCTAATGCAAACTCGATATAGTCTTTCACTACCGTTTTTGACATGTATCCAATATTGCCTTCGGGCCAACAGGTGCCATAAATAATGTAAAATGCGGGCACAATCCCTAAATCGCCATTTAACGCATCATATTCACTGGCAAGTTTTTCGAGCATGGGAGCAAGCTGTTCTTTGCTGTATTGTCCTAGAATGCCCATTGACCGAACTCCTGGCTTGCCATAGTAGGCCAGTATCTGACTGTGTGCCAACACAGGTATTCCAGCTTGTGATAAGCTTTCTTGAGGACTGTCCTCTTTCTGCCCTTCCTGGTTGGCTTGGTTATTCTGTTCAGCCAGCGACTGTGCCGCAGCATGTATTGCACTGAGTGATGGCCCTGCCGGTTCTTGAGCAGGCACCGAATGGAGCGATAAGCCTGTTTCGTTATAAGGCATGCCCAATTTTTCAAGCGATTCACCTATAGCAGGCAGAGCAGTTTGTTTGTTGTGTATAAAAAATCCTTTAGGGAAAGGTCGTAGACTATTACAATAGCGATGCAAGTAAGGAGCTCTATCAAGCTGAGTCATCACGATATCATCCGCATTATCAACTATATTGGTAGCTTTTTCTAGAGGTAACGGTTCGGCGTTGAGCTTTTGTTCATACGTGATCTGCGTTGCTATCATGCCTTCATCGTTGTTTTGACTATGCAGCATTGCGCGTATGAGCAAAAACAGCATGGGTGTACACATGCTGATACCCAACCCCAAAACAATTGCAAGTATTCCTGATTTGATTCGCTGATGCTCGCTCATTGTATGCCTCGTCTATGCTGTTGATGTATTGATTCGGTACCTCGTTGAACAAACTTGCTGTCAAAAGCAATTTATTCATCAAGGTACTGTACTCTAAATATCGGAGTTATAAACTCGTTCTTGATTATAAAAATATTTACAAGTACCCATACACCATCTTGATTTTTATTACCATATTACCGATGATAAAAAAACCATGAGGCGATGCAGTCGAACGCTCATATGTTTATTGCAAACAATCATCTTTTTCTCAACTGCAGTTGTTTTTGCTCAGCAAATCCCCGGTGACGCATCAATCTACGACATTAAAGATTCAGCAGATATACGCGGGAAGCTGTGGAAATCGACTATCAATGCAGACATCATCACAGCACGTTCACTAAAATCGCTCGTACTTGCTAATGGGTGGGGACAGTGGAAAATAAGCACTAGTCTAAACACGACTCACCTCTATACAATTATCAGCCCTGAACGCAACGGGAAATATGCTGACTACATGCAGGGGACATGGATTTTCAAAAGATCATTAAAAACGGGCGATTTTGAGCAAGTTAAAATATTTTTACGAAGCTCAGAAGATACATTTATGCGGATATATCCGTTTGGAGAACGCACGAAAGCCGACATTATTATTTTTGGCGCAGTAATTTACCACGAAGTAATTATCCCGCTGTCATTTGAAAACCTTGCAGTAGCAAGCATGAAGACTATTATCAATGCAACAAATGCTGTTATCGATTGGAATCTGTTCTCTCTAGAGCATGTTCTATACAACAACGCTAAGAGGCTCATCGAAAACATTCGTGGACGCTTGCCAGAACTTGCCTACAATGACGATGGAGCTATCGATACCGATGGATCTCCTCGATGGATACGCACACTGGAACTGCAGCAGCCTCCATATGGCTTAAATTGCTCTGGATTCCTTAAGTGGATTACAGACGGTATGTTATTCCCTTATACTGGCACCTTGCTTTCCATTCGGGAAATCAAAGAACGCATGCTTGATTACCGCGGTTCAAGCTTTACAAAACCGTTTGAAGAACTGTATGACCCTTATTTTGGCATTGATTGGGTTCGAGCCCTTGCGCGCTCTGCATGGAATGTTGTAAATAACACATCACAGACTGATCCATTACGGCACGATGTTGACGAACCAACCTTTAGTCTTATGGTAAATGGAACTAACCCCATTTCCGGTGGCGTTCAGTATCGTCTGGTTACACAAAATTTTCAAGATGTAGGATTTGAGATTCAAGCACTGGTTCCCATGCTGTATTTGCTTGCAGTGCGCGAACCTGGCAATATGTATTTTGCAGCTCTCAGTGTGCGATCAAAAGAACCACCATACCTCCGCCGCTTTTTCCATGTTGCAGCACTCATTCCATTTTTTACTCAAGAAGGAATTTTTACAGTTGCGGTTTTTGAAAGCGCAGCTGAAACATCGATTCAACGCATAGTCAAAAGCAGACAATATGATTTTGTAAAACTGGTTCGTATGCCAATTACTAATCAATTTAATCCGCCTCCATTAAAAAACTAATTTTCTACTATATATATTTATATTACAGGAGCATCCATGCCGTGGTTTTTTGAACGCGGAAGAGCACTTTCCAGACAAACAATACTTGAATTAACGCAACAATGCGCTGAGACAGCAAAACAGCGCTACTCTTCAGATCCTAAACGAATTCTCCTCCTCCCCCCTGATATCACACGCATACACAGTGGTTCAGGCTGGATTACAGAGGCTTTATATAACTACTTTGCACCACACGCAGAGGTTTTTATAATGCCCACACTTGGGCAGCACCAACCACACACGCCTCAACAAAATAAAAAGATGTTTGGTTCTATTCCTGAAGACCACATATTAAAACACGATTGCATTACTGGCGTTAAAACCGTCGGCAGTATTCCACGAACATATGTTTCAGCCATCATGGAAGGCAAGGCAGATTGGGATATACCCATATCGGTCAATTCGATTCTCTTTGATAAACCATGGGATATAATTATCAGCGTGGGACAGGTTGTCCCGCATGAGGTAGTCGGTTTTGCTAATCATAATAAAAATTTTATCATCGGCATTGGTGGAAGAGACACTATTGCTGCCACTCACATGGCATCAGCGTGCTATGGTATTGAAAACACCATGGGTAAGATACTTACACCATTGCGCTACTGCTTTAATAAAGCCGAACATGAGTTTCTGAATTCACTTCCCAAAATTTATATTCTTGTTGTAATGTCTCGTGATGAAAACGGGAACCCGGTACATACCGGTTTTTATTGCGGAGATGATATCGATACCTATTTAATGGCAGCGGAACAATCCCAAAAAGAAAATATAACCGTCGTACCGCCATTAAAAAAAGTCGTTGCATATATGGACCCTGATGAATATGAGAGTACATGGGTTGCCAATAAAGCAGTATATCGTACCTGCAAAGCCATTGCTGACGGTGGTGAACTCATTATCATTGCACCGGGGCTAAAACGGTTTGGCGAGCATGAGAATATTGATACGCTCATCCGTAAATATGGGTACAGCGGTTCCCCAGCAATCTTACAAGCATGGAAACAAGACCCGGAACTGCAAAAAATGGCTCACGCTGCAGCACACCTCATTCACGGTTCATCAGAAGGAAGGTTTACCATAACATACGCGCCAGGATATCTCTCGCGTGATGCAATTGAACAGGTACATTACAGTTACATGGATCTCAACACGGCATTAAAACGCTACAACCCGGACAAACTTACCGATGGGTTTAACGAATTGCCCCATGGCGAGCAAATTTTCTTTATCAGAAATCCCTCGCTCGGTCTCTGGTCAACCCGGGAAAAACTATAAGTCAAAACGATCCATGTTTGAACATCTGTCCTCCTCATGATGATAACAGCATCTACCAGCAACTGGCATAAAATTACAGCAGCCTGTGCACGGATAAAATTTCCAGATCTCATACTGTTTATAGTTGACTCCACAATTCGTTTTATATACATGCTTGCAGAACGATCAGGAAACATCATTGAAGCAAGCATCAAAAGAAGCACAGGCATACTTCATAAACCTAAAAAAGTTGCTGGCGATATGCTTGGCAATCTTTTTATAACAACAACTCAAATGAATATAGAATTATCACATGCCATGGAATGCCGCTGTTTTGACGGCAAATTTGTTCATCAAAAAAGTAAAAAGCTGATGAAAAGCGACTATTACTTCTTATTTGCTTCTTCTGTTCTTTTCACCACTTTTTTACTATTAAACAAATAGGAGTGCTCTCTATCACATCATGATCTGCGCAGAGAATATCAGTTATTATTACGATATGAAAATACCGGGACTCTACAACATCAGCTTCACAATTGAAAGCAGAGAAAGTGTTGCAATAGTAGGTTCTAATGGATCGGGTAAATCAACATTGCTCCGACTGCTCAACGGACTAATTTTTCCTACCAGCGGAATTTTTTCAGTTAATAATATTCGCATTACAGAAGCCTACTTAAAAGACCCAGTTCATCGAAAGGCTTTTCATAAACAAATTGGCTTTGTATTCCAAAATCCTGATACCCAGTTGTTTTGTCCAAGCGTCTATGAAGAAATTGCTTTTGGCCCGACACAGTTAAACCTCACCGATATGGAACTCAAAGATCGAGTCGGAGACTGCCTGATGCTGCTTGGTATTGAACACCTTTGCGACCGTACACCGTATACCCTGAGCCGCGGTGAAAAAAAGAAAGTTGCAATTGCTGGTTAGTGTCAGGAAGCCTGTGCGTACAGGTGTTTGCACTTACAATTTTCGTGACACTAGCGGATAGAATACATCAATTTTTTACTTAATAAAAATATATTGATACTTTTTTATCAATAGTATATGCTTATGAGGTCTGATAGCTATCTTAAAATCCCGGAGAGCAGCCATGAACACCTTCAGAATACTGGAAATTAAACAGAGCGTGTACGAAGGCAACGAAAAGCGCGCGCAGGAACTTAAAGAAGAATTGCATACTAAAGGCGTATTCTTATTAAACCTCATGTCATCTCCCGGTTCTGGCAAGACCACTACAATTCTCCAAACAATTAAAGCACTTTCTAGCAGGCTTCGCATCGGTGTCATGGAAGCAGATATTGACTCGGATGTCGATGCACACGCGGTTGCAGATACCGGCACAAGAGTTATACAGCTCCATACAGGCGGTATGTGCCACCTTGATGCTGCAATGACGAGGCAAGGTCTCACCGGATTGGGTATTGAGAATCTCGATCTCGTCATTCTCGAAAATGTCGGAAACCTTATCTGCACAGCCCAGTTTGCAACTGGAGCTTCTAAAAATGCAATGATACTATCGGTCCCGGAAGGCGATGATAAACCGCTCAAATATCCCATCATGTTTGAAATGGCTGATGCTCTCCTCATCAATAAAATTGATACCTGTTCGTTATTTAATTTTAATTTTGAATTATTTAAAGAGCGTGTTAGAAAACTTAACCCGCACATACAAATATTCCCCATATCAGCAAAGACCGGAGAAGGAATTCCGGCATGGACGGATTGGCTCTATAACGAAGTTATGGCATGGAAAAATATTAACACTAAGGAGTAACACATGGCACGTGAAAAAATTATTAACCTTGCTTGCAAGATCAGCAGGGTAAAACGCGGTTCAAAAGACGAAATTAAACCCGAATATCCTGAATACAAAATACTCGAACCAATTGTTACCGACGAAATGGCTGATGTTGCAATGTTCTTAAAATTCAGACAGCCACAAAGCGCAGAAGAAATCGCAGCACAGTGCGGCAAAAGTGTTGAGGAAACATCACGCCTGCTCTGGGAACTTGCTGTTGCCGGTGTTGCTATAGTTAATAAAAAAGACGGTGTTGACAAGTATTGGCACGATGTCTGGGTTCCCGGACACATGGAAATGATTGTTAACAACAAAGAGAATGTCCGTAAGTATCCTCAAGTTGGAGAAGCGTTTGATGCATACGGTAAACGACGCGGTCCAAAAACCGCAGGTAACTTTCCTGTTGGTACTGGCGTTATGCGTGTTATACCCATTCAAAAAGCGCTCGATGCGGGAACACGACATGCGAGCTATGAAGAAGTATCAAAATATCTTAACGAGGCTACTATTTTCTCTGTTTCTGATTGTTCATGCAGAACTTCTCGGGAAGTAATGGGCGAAGGCTGCGGTCACCTCAAGGAGGACATGTGTATTCAGCTTGGACATGCAGCCGAATACTATATCCGAACTGGACGAGGACGCCAGATTACGCGGGAAGAAGCATTTGAAATTATCCGCCGTGCAGAAGAAAATGGACTCATGCACAGCATTCCCAACCTTGACGGACCGGGACACACACATGCTATCTGTAACTGCTGCGGCTGCGGTTGTTTCTCAATGCGCATTGCAAACATGTACCGCAATCCGGATATGGTTCGCTCCAATTTTGTTGCACAGGTTGACCCTGAAAAGTGCGTTGCCTGCGGAGCCTGTGTTGAGAACTGTCCCTCGAACGCTGCAAAACTCGGACAAAAAATCTGCGCCGATAAGCTCGGAAAACCCGAGAAGAAAGTACTACCCTACGACACCGAATGGGGTCCTGACAAATGGAACCCCGATTACCGCATCAATCGGAAAGTTGTAGAAGATACCGGATCAAGCCCATGTAAAGCAGGCTGTCCCGCTCATATTGGCATTCAAGGTTATATGAAATTAGCAGCACAGGGCAAGTATACCGAAGCACTCGAACTCATCAAGCAGGAAAACCCATTCCCTGCTGTTTGTGGCCGCATCTGTCCGCGCAAGTGTGAATCGGAATGTACACGAGGCAACCTTGACGATCCGCTCGCTATTGATGAAATAAAAAAATTCATTGCAGAAAAAGACCTCCATGCTGGGAGCCGCTACATACCGCGGAAGCGGCACGAGTATGGCAACAAAATTGCAGTGATTGGTGCAGGACCTGCAGGACTCTCCTGCGCGTACTTCCTGGCTCTGGATGGTTACAATGTAACAGTCTTTGAAAAAGAAAAATTGCCTGGCGGAATGCTCACATTTGGTATTCCCGCTTTCCGTCTTGAAAAAGATGTTATCGATGCTGAAATTGATGTACTCCGTGCGCTGGGTGTGACTATAAAAACCGGAATCGAAGTCGGTAAAGACGTAACAATACCGCAGCTTCGAAAAGAAGGCTATGAAGCGTTTTACATTGCTGTAGGCGCACAAGCAGGCCGCATGCTCAACCTCCCCGGAGAAGACGCTGCAGGAGTTATGACCGGTCTCGATTTTCTCCGCAAAGTTAACCTTGGGGACAGACCTCAACTTTCCGGAAAAGTTGCTGTAATCGGAGGCGGAAACGTAGCTATCGACGTAGCCCGCACTGCAGTACGCACTGGTGCGCAAAAAGTAACCATGTACTGTCTTGAAAAACGTGAAGAAATGCCCGCTCTTCCCGAAGAAATCGAAGAAGCGCTCCATGAAGGCATCAGTATTGAAAATTCATGGGGTCCAAAACAAATTCTTACCAGGAACGGGAAAGTATCAGGTGTCGAGTTCAAACGCTGTACCGCTGTCTTCAATGCAGAAGGAAAATTCAGTCCGACATATAACGAAAATGAAACCATTACCATTGATGCTGACTATGTGCTTCTCTCTGTCGGACAGGCTATTGACTGGGGCAAACTCCTTGAAGGCACAACAATCGAACTCAATCCCAATAAAACGATAAAAGTTGATCCTATTACCTTCCAGACCAGCGAGCCTGATGTGTTCGCAGGAGGCGATGTTGTCACCGGTCCAAAATTCGCAATTGATGCAATTGCAGTGGGTAAAGAAGGTGCAATTTCACTGCATCGGTTTGTACACAAGGGCCAGAGTCTTGTTCTCGGACGGCTCAAGCGCGACTATAAACCGCTCGACAAAGAGAACCTGGACCTCGAAGGCTATGACAGAATACCTCGGCAGCGACCCCTCGATAAAGAAACTCATGGAGCACCAGCAATGCGAGACACGCGCGGAACCTTTACCGAAGATCAAGTCAAAAAAGAAACTGAGCGCTGCCTTTCCTGTGGTGCATCGGTTATTGATGAGTTCATGTGTGTTGGCTGCGGACAATGCGTCACGCAATGTAAGTTTGATGCAATAAAGCTTGTACGACGTTATGATGAACCCGGTGTTCCCTTTGAAAAACTCAAACCCACGGTAGTAAAATATATGCTCATGCGCAAGCTGAGAATCGCTGGTAAAAAATTAGTAACATCAATTTCCAAACCATTCAGCGGTTCCAGGCAAAAAGAAAAGACAATGTAAAACAAAAGAGCAGGCATCTGGCTCATAGCCAGCTGCCTGCTTTGTAGCACACAGAGACAGGGATTTAACAATTGCACGAATTAGGAATACTAATTAACATAGCCGAAACAATTACTTCGATCGCACAGGAGCAGGGAATTCAGGAAATCCAGACGCTCGTTTTAGAAATTGGCGAACTCTCTCCAGTCGTTCCTCACTATATCGAAGAATGCTACCCAGCTGCTGTCCATGACACCATTCTGGAAAATACTGAACTAAAAATTGAAATTGTGCCCGGCATTGGGAAATGCAGATCATGCGGTGAAACCTTTAATGTAGTAAAGCATCATGCACAGTGCCCAGTATGTTCACATAGTGCTTTTGACGTTCTCTCCGGTAAAGATTTTATTATAAAAGAAATAATAGCACGGTAAAATATTTTTATCCACCTGCATCGTATTATCACTAATAACTTTCCGAAAATGTTCGCCCAGTGGCGCTCATTAGACGCGCCTGTAAGGCGCTATTAAGACGCCTGTGAGACGCCACACTCGAATACACACACAAAAAAAGCTGCCCGCGTGGGGCAGCTTTTTTATCAGGCATATAGAATGAGCCGATAGTAAGTGGCTCGCGATAGCACTGAAATCAGGACACCCTGTCGAAAACTCAAAAATTTCTCGCGGTGCCTGGTTTTTTACCGTTTAGAACGGCCGTTCCGAAAGGTACTTATATTCCTTCCAGCGGCGCTCAACAAGCATTCGCTCTTTTTGCATGAGCATTGCAGCGCGTTCAGGATTCATTGCAGTAAGGCTCTTGAAGCGGGTTTCACTGTTCATGAATTCTTGTACCTTTTCAAACACCGGCTCTTTGCTGTCAAGCTGGAACGGATTCTTGCCTTCTGCAACGAGGCGCGGATCATAGCGATAGAGCGGCCAGATTCCCGATTCTACAACGAGCTTCTGCTGATTCATACCCTTCATCATATCGATGCCGTGATTGATACAGTGGCTATACGCAATGATTACTGAAGGACCGTTATAACTCTCAGCCTCGCGGATTGCTTTGAGCGCCTGGTTCATGTTAGCACCCATAGCAATTTGTGCGACATACACATATCCATAGCTCATTGCGATCATACCGAGATCTTTCTTTCCAATATCCTTACCGCTTGCAGCAAACTTTGCAACCGCTCCATACGGAGTCGATTTGGACATCTGACCACCGGTATTTGAATACACTTCGGTATCGAGCACGAGGAGGTTAACATTTCTTCCGGAAGCAATTACATGGTCAAGACCACCAAAACCAATATCGTAAGCCCAGCCATCACCACCAAAAATCCAGACTGAGCGTCTTATAAGATAGTCAGCAACATTGGAAAGCTCTTTTGCCCACTCTTCGTTTATACCAGCAAGTGTTTTTTTGAGTTCTGCAACCTGCACACGCTGAGCTTCAATTGCTGCATCATCTTCCTGAGTATTGTTGAGCAGCTTATCCGCCATGGGGAGCTTTGCTTTGTTAGCGATAAGCAACTCGCGTGCATATTCAGCGAGCTTATCGGCATTGAGACGCATACCGTAACCAAACTCGGCAGCATCCTCAAAGAGGCTGTTTGACCAAACAGGTCCCCTGCCATCTGCACGCTGTGCATAGGGGGTTGTGGGCAGGTTACCGCCATAAATTGATGAACAACCGGTTGCATTCGCAATAATAGCGCGGTCGCCAAAGAGCTGGCTAACCATTTTAACGTATGGTGTTTCACCACAACCAGCACACGCTCCTGAGAACTCAAAGAGCGGGCGTTTCATCGCAACACCTTTAATAGTACCCAGATTGAGATTTTCCGGTTCGGGCAGCGAGAGGAAGAATTCCCAATTTTCAGCTTCCTGTTTGCGGACAGAGAGCTGATCCACAAAATTGATCGCCTTGCGCGATGGATCGGCTTTATCCTTTACAGGACAAATATTGATACAGGCTCCGCAGCCGGTACAATCCTCTGGTGCTACCTGAATTGTTGCTTTGAGACCCTCAAACTCTTTACCCTTTGCATCGGCACTCTTGAATGCAGCAGGTGCGTTCTTGAGCAGTTCGGGCTTGTATGTTTTCATGCGGATAACAGCGTGGGGACAGACCACCGTACACTGGCCGCACTGAATACAGATTGATGGATCCCATTCGGGGATTTTTTCCGCGATATTGCGCTTTTCGTACTGAGTGGTTGCCGTCGGATAGGTTCCATCAACAGGAAAGCTGCTCACGGGAAGCTTGTCACCCTTAGCGGCAATGATTTCACCAAGCACCTTGCGCACAAACTCTGGCGCTTGTGCCGGCACAGGCGGAACCATTCTAATTTTGCTTGAAGGCTGTGAAGGATACTTAACTTCCTGCACTGCATTCAATGCCATATCGATTGCCTTGAGGTTGTTCTCCACAACATCGGCACCTTTGCGGGCATAGGTTTTTTCTGTGTATTTCTTAATGAGCGCAACAGCTTCTGCTTCAGGCAGCACACCGGAAATCTTAAAGAATGCGGTCTGCATAACCGTATTGATGCGGTTACCCATGCCTGCCTTTTCCGCAATATCCATACCATCAATCACATAGAACTTGAGTTTCTTTGCAATAATTCGTTCCTGCACTTCATACGGGATTTGGTCCCATACTTTGTCAGCGGGGAATGGGCTATTCAAGAGGAACGTGCCGCCCTCTTTTGCCCAGGAAAGAATATCGAGCTTCTCCAGGAAGGAGAACTTATGGCAAGCAATAAAATCGGCCTTTGTGATGAGATACGGTTTTTCAATTTTACCGGGTCCAAAGCGGAGATGGCTGATAGTATAGGTACCAGCTTTCTTGGAGTCATACACAAAGTAACCCTGTGCGGCAAAATCGGTTTCATCACCAATGATCTTGATCGAGTTCTTATTAGCTCCAACAGTACCATCAGAACCAAGACCAACAAAGATACATTCTTTTATGCCGTTGAGCGGGAGCTCAAAATTTTCATCATACTTGAGACTGAGATTAGTGACATCATCGGTAATACCTACAGTAAACTCGTGCATGGGCTTGGCTGCATCAAGATTCTCAAACACAGCCTTAACCATTGCAGGAGTAAACTCCGCAGAACCAAGACCGTAGCGTCCACCAACAACAAGCGGCCAATCCTTAAAGTGACCCTTGCCAGATTCCATCGCCTCACCAATTGCTGTGCGGACATCTTCATAGAGCGGCTCGCCTATGGAACCAGGCTCTTTTGTGCGGTCTAGCACTGCAATTTTTTTAATGGTTTTAGGAAGAGCGTTGATAAAGGCATCGACACTGAATGGCCGATACAGTCTGACCATGAGCACACCAACTTTTTCGCCCTTTGAAGCAAGGTATGCAACAGTTTCCTCAGCAGTGTCCGAACCAGAGCCCATAATAATGATAACTTTATCTGCATCGGGAGCACCAACATAGTCAAAGAGGTGGTACTGACGTCCGGTGAGCTTTGCAAACTTGTCCATGTAAGCCTGAACGATACCCGGCACAGCCTGATAGTATTTGTTTGCAACCTCACGACCTGCAAAGTAAACATCGGGATTCTGGCTCGTACCGCGAATTGCCGGTTTTTCGGGATTGAGACCGCGTGCACGATGAGCGCGTACGAGATCGGGGTTGATCATAGCACGCATGGTATCGTAAGAAAGCTCTTCAACTTTTAATACTTCGTGCGAAGTTCTAAAACCATCAAAGAAGTGCAGGAACGGAACACGAGCTTCCAGCGTGGCAGCATGTGCAATGAGCGCGAGATCCATTACTTCCTGTACATTAGCAGATGCAAGCATAGCCCAGCCTGTCTGCCGGCATGCCATTACATCTTGATGATCACCAAAAATTGAAAGCGCATGAGCAGCGACAGCACGAGCTGCTATATGGAATACCGTGGGAGTAAGCTCACCTGCAATTTTATACATGTTGGGGATCATGAGGAGGAGCCCCTGGCTTGCAGTAAACGTTGTTGTTAAAGCACCGCTTGTGAGTGCACCATGGACTGCACCTGCAGCACCAGCTTCTGATTGCAGCTCAACAACCTGGGGGACAGTCCCGAAAATATTCTTGCGCCCTTGAGCGCTGAATTCATCTGATAGCTCACCCATAGGCGAGGATGGAGTAATAGGATAAATAGCTATTACTTCCGAGCAGGCATGGGCAACATGAGCTGCGGCAGCATTGCCGTCAATCATGACCATTTTCTTCTCTGACATTGCTTTGTCCTTGAAACTATAGATTCCTGGTCTACCGTAGAAGTGAGAAAAGCCAGGTTTTAATGCTGGCAGTATAATAGTAAGTTT
>ERZ795050.509-NODE-509-length-60179-cov-7.003127_pt1 | contig 60179 bp, 88 predicted proteins | sample MGYA00375134_ERZ795050 | MGnify/ENA primary metagenome ERZ795050 (study PRJEB30179, sample SAMN05720221) | activated sludge metagenome | isolation source: Anaerobic digester | place: Japan | collected 2015-05-26 ... | reverse complement strand
AATGATAAAAATTTGTAAATACGATTCTCTACATATCCAAATAAACACCGACAATATCCAATATCTTCGTGATGTGAGGGATTATTTCTCTGACTATGTAGAGGGATTCATGCACATGCCGGCCTTCAAAAACACGGGCTGGGATGGAAAAGTGTCAATGTTGAACCTCTCAAAGAGAACCCTACCCTACGGACTTCTTCTTGACCTGATACGGTTCCACAAAAGAGAATATCAAAACCTTGAACTCAAAATAGAGGAAGATGTTCTCCGTATGTTGAAAGGAAAAGAGCTTCATCCAGTATACAACCTGAAGCATGTTCCCCACTACTATCAGGACGACTGTATTCAATCCGCACTTCATTATACGAAAGGTATCATTCGTGCAGCCACTGCAAGTGGAAAATCTCTGATTATATCCTACATCATAAAGACCCTATTTGAGAATCACGTCTGTAAAAAAGCCCTCATCATCGTTCCCACCATCAGCCTTGTCGAACAGTTCTACAACGATATGTTGGAGTATGGATACTTCAAGGAATCAATGTTGGGAAGAGTATATGAAAAATATAAAGACTTTGACCGTATGGTTGTCATCTCGACTTGGCAGACCTTGAGTAAGAATCATAGGATACTACCGGAGTTTGATTGCGTCGTCTGCGATGAAACCCACGGTGCAAAGGCTTATGAGGTCAAGAAAATTCTTGAGAAGACAACAAACGCAACCTACAGGTTGGGGTTCACCGGAACACTTCCAGATTCCAAGGTGGATAACTGGAATGTAAAGTCATTCATCGGACCTGTCATTCGTGAGTATGGTGCTGGACAGCTCGGAAACGAAGGATATATCAGTAAGGCAAATATCATCGTTGTTGATGTCAAGTATCAGAATGAATACTCTGGAACCTACGATGAGGTCAAGGAACTGATATTCCAGAATCCTTTCCGGCTCAACGTCCTGAAAGAAATCGCATCATCGGTTGATGGAAACATTCTATTTCTCGTCGGTATGGTAGAAAGGGAAGGGGAAGTTCTGAAAGATTATCTTCAAAAGAACATAGAGAGAAAAGATATCATCTTTCTGTATGGAGCATCGAAAGTCGAGGAAAGAGAGTTCTGGCGAAAGGAGTGTGAGGTCAGGAAAGATGTCGTCCTCATCGCTACCTATGGCATATTCCAGCAGGGAATCAACATTCCGTCACTCAAGTATATCGTCCTTGCGAGTCCATACAAGAGTAAGATTCGAGTTCTTCAATCCATTGGTAGAGGTCTTCGACAGCATGAAACCAAAAAGGACGGTGCTTATATCTTCGACATCTTCGATGATGTGAAATATCTCTACGACCACGGCATCAAGAGAGAAAGACATTATCACAAGGAAGGTTTCGATGTCAGAGACATCGTAGTTCAGGAAGGAGATGTCATCGACGGGATTTTTCGTATATAAACTCTTTCAGCTCGCGTGACCAACGGGTATTGACAAGATAGTAATGCCTGCACTTGAACATAATCTCACAACCTGTTCTCCACGCCTCAAACAGGTCATCGTCTTTGTATCCATCAACAAATTTTTTGAACCTTCTTTCCAGTTCTTCATCCGTATCTTCTTCATTGTAAGCCAAGGGTATTTTCACCCACAAGTCAGTTATTTTTGGATTATATAAAAATTTATATCCATCGAAAGGAAAGAAAAAATAAGGCGTTCCATATTCGTGCGCAGGAACAAAAAAGGATGCAAAGGTTCCTTCACTTCTCGCTTTCCAACCAAACTTCTTGTAAAACAATTTATCAAACACTTCGTGAAACTTTGGGTCCATATCCAGCGGCTTTCTGTCCGTTCTTGGTGTAAACATCTTTATATCAGAGACAGAGTGTTTGACTGAACGAAACATCAAGTTCCAATCACCGGGAGCTTTTCTTGCCAAGTCAAAATAGAAGTCGAGAATTTCAGAACAATCTTTCTCAAGAAATTCTTGAATGGAAATGAAATCTCCAACATCCTCTTTGATATACTTCATCAATCTCATTTGATTGCACTCCATACCAGAACGGACTGAATTATTCTTCTCATCTCTGGTAAAAAGTTATGAAGATTATCATATGGAACGTAGAAATATCCATCAACTTCTGGAAGTCGAGAGCCCTTGAAATCAAACATTGATGTGCATTTCATCGTGGATGTTGGTGGAAGTTTGTCAAGTTTCAGATAGTAGATATATATCTCCTTGTCGGGTCTGTAAGCAAATCTTCCCACACCTTCAAGATGAGACTTATACTTGGAGATGTCAAGACCTGTCTCTTCCTCTATCTCACGAACCAAGGTATCCTTCAACGATTCCCCGGCAGCATTTGTTCCTTTCGGTAGGTCATAGTGACCAGAACCCGTGGGAGTAACGGCAAGAAAGACGTGACCGTCTGTCAGGAACAATGCAACGCTCAGCTTTTTCTTCCCAAACCGGGGAATGGCCATAAACTCGTTTATCTTCATAATTTGATCTTTCTCATTAGACCTGTATTGATAAGATAATATTCATCACACCAGAATGAAACTTCCTTTGCCTTTGATAATGTGATACCAAGACCATCTGAACGATAACTGTCAACAAAGGATTGAACCTTCTTTTCAAACTTTTCAGCTCCCATTTCTTCACGCCACTCCTCAAAGGATTGTAATTTTGGAGCCTTCAGGATATAATACTTGCCTAGTTTTTTATTTCCCCTCGTCAGATAAGCAAAGAATCTCTTCACTTTCCCGTCATACTCAACAAGTGCATTCACTTCTTCATCATCTTCTTCATCACCAGCTAATAATCTTTGAATATTGACTTTATTTCCCTTACTGTCTACAGCAGTAACACCTATACCACCAGCAGATAAAACATAATCAAGATAGTCCATCATATCAACTTGCCATTCAGACTTCATATCTTCCGAATAAAAATCAGGAATAGTATACTCGCCGATGAAAGTGTCATTCAAGTCCATATACAAGTCTGTTACTTTTGGCGACCATGCATACTTATATTCCCCGATGGGCATGAAAACACTTACATCACCATATTCCTTGGCTTGTTCATAGTTCGTCGTGGCAAAAACACCGTTTCTCACAGGCCATCCAAACTTCTTCACAAACATCTCGTTCAACATATCGTGAAGTTCTTGTGGTGTGTCCTTTGGCCTTCTATTCTCTTTTCTCTTTACGAGGTCTTCTTTTGAGAATACTGTCATTTTTTATTTTATGTCCACGATAAAATACAGGAAGATATCCACTCTTGGAACCTTCACTCCTTTGAGGTTTCGTTTCATTGAGAAACATCTCACAATCCCGATGTAGTATGTCTGCTAATTTTATCGGATCGTCAGTTATCTTTTCTGTCAGAATTTCTCTTAGCTTCATTCTTTCTTTTCCCGTTTATGAAAACATTCTTTCCTTCTTTCCTCTGTTTATGATGCCAGAGAACGTGCTTCTGAGCAAACTCAATCAACCGACCGTCTTTTTTATCAGAAGGGATTATCTCATTGACAGGAACCTTGAGATAGTCAGGTTTTGAATTGTTGTATGTGGCGATTATTGCTTCCCTTTCTGAAATTCTGGCTATAAAAATTCCCCGATATCGGTCAGCCTTGACACAATCCCCTTGACAAATACCTTCGAGTTCTAACAAGTTCTTGAAAAACATTCCTTCTCCTTCCAGATAGTAAAGTATTGTGTGTTCACATATCGTTCCTTATCCGAATCGAACCTCAAGCCCATCTCGTCGCAGAGGTCAACCAGATAATTAGTCAGTTCGTAAAAGTCAGCATTATATTCCAAGGTGAGCTTTCCCTTCGCTGAGTTCCATTGAACATCAATTTCCCTCTCATAATCCTCATAATCCTTGGAATATGTATCCAGAACAAAGGTATGGCTACGAGGAACACGAAGGATAGTCTTTATCATCGACTTGTCCTTTGCATTCAAGGAACCTTCATTGAGAGGTTGAATAAAATTCTCAAATCGTGAAGGCGTCTTCTCTACTACTGCCTTCTGTTCGTTTATAAACTTGTCAAATCTTCCCATTAGTCCATATGCTCCACTTTTTGATGATGGAAACCGGAAGGTTTTCCATATATCTCAATACCGAAATGATCTGATTTCTTCTCTTGGTCTTCGTAGGCATGCCATCTCTTGTTCAACTCATCATATGTCAACCAAGTTCGAATAGTCGATGCTGGGTCCTCAAAATAAACTCTCTTGTCATCATATCCGATGGCAACAACATAATGTGCCCAATCATACTCCGTTTCCCAATCCACAGGCTTGTCTGGCCACGCTTGAACAATCAGAAGAGTGGGAACACCGGCATCAATATTTTTCTTGAGGTCATCAATCGTCATATTTTCTCTGGTTTCAGCACGAAGACCATATTTCTTACAAACTCTCACGATGTCAGCAGGCTCAGCACCAATTTCGGGGTCTACATTCAGTTCCTTTACAAGGTCTACTTCTCTTGGTTCAAAACCATAATAGAAGAAAACACCCTGTAGTGCGGATGCTCCACAGTCATAAGAGTATGACTGTCGAAGCTCTGGAAATTCCATGAGCTTGATGTTGTTCAAGAAATTAAATAGTTTCATCAGCTTCACCAAATCCTATATCTCACCACGATGAACCCTTAAAATTAGTTCATCTATAACTTCGGGGTCTGTAATATTATTGTCAATGACCAGTTCAGTAACCTTCTTGATGATTTTTCCAATTTCCTTACCTGGCTTTAATCCAGTAAGCTCCATAACCCTTTTACCATCAACAACCTTCATAATTTTATCAACAGTTTTCGAACCCCATTTCTCCTTTATCTCGATTGCCTTGTTGACAATAGCCTCAAAATCCTCATCGGTCATAAACTTGTGACCACGGGAAAACTCGTCTGCTCGAGCAACCGCAACCAAGACATCCCAATTATCATCATTTACGAGCTTTGCTATTTTACTTGGTTTCATACCAAGAATAAGATGGAATCTCATATGATTTGCGACAGCATAGAGAAGAGACTCTTTTTCCTTATTCGACATTCGTAATCTGTCTGCAATAGTTTCTACCAGTTTTACACCTTCCTCTGCGTGCCCGAAATAGGTGGGAGTTCCATCGGGCCTTCTATCAAATGTCACTCCCTTCCCTACATCGTGAAGAAGGATGGCGAGATTTACAAGAGGATCAGCAACTTTATTCGCTCTCAATGCCGCTAATGTATGGTCCCAAACTCCCCCCTCTGGATGATGTTCAAGATTGTGTTCAAACTCTTTCAGCTTGGTAACTTCTGGAAGTATCAATTCCAGAATACCCATATCATCCAGCTCCACAAGAAACTTGGCAAACCTGTCACCGGAGTCGGAAGCCGCTTTGAAAATCTCGTCTTTTATTCTTTCCGGTGCAAGTTTCTTTACGTTAGAAGAAAGTTCCTTGGCCGCCTGTTTCGTTTCCGGTTCTATATCAAATCCGAGCTTTGCAGAAAACCTTGCAGCTCTCAACATACGAAGATAGTCCTCACCAAACCGTTCCTTTGGATTTCCCACGGTTCGAAGAACCTTGTCCTTGATATCCCTCGTTCCATCGAAATAGTCAATGATGTTTCCATCCCTGTCGATACCCATCGCATTGATGGTGAAATCCCTTCTCTCCGCATCCTTCTCAAAAGAACCCGTGATGGTTATACTTTCTGGTCGTCTTCCAGTTGAATCGTATATTATAATATATTTTTCTGGATTCTTATGATCTGGATTATTTGGATCATATGGCTCAAGTGGGCCAAGTTTCATTTTTTTCTCCTTCTCTCAAGTCCGAATTCATCAATTTTTCTTATAACAGTATTCATTCCTAGTGAACTACCCCCACCTATAGAGGTGTGGGCTTCGTGGTCAATACTCCTATCGGAGCAAGTTTACCCACGCTCTAAGGGCTGTTCCTTCCCCAGTTTTACCAACTACATGGTTAAACTTTTTTATATAATATTTTTCTTTCTCATCCATTTCTTCTTTTGATAAACATTCACAAATAATAAACCAATCAAAACCATCAATACCATTCTTCTTTATTGCTTTATGAAACAAACTCTTCGGTTCTTTTACTATATGTCCTTTTATTCTTTGTTCAAGAGAAACTGTTGTTTGTCCTATATACATTTTATTATTTTTTTTATTTTTAGCCGCATAAATAATCATACACCAATACCAAATTATTTCTCTATAATTTTCCTTACTCCTTTTATTTTTTGATAAGAATCTTGACGAAATTGGGCAATTTCAAAGCTATACCCACCTTCCTTGACCACCACGATACCAAAGTCCTTTGACTTACCGATATCGTATATCTTCCAGAGTTTCGCAAGTTCTTCCATCGGCATATTCGTCGCAATATCAATATCCTTGGGTTTCTTGCCCATCACGATGTCACGAACCGCACCGCCAACGATATATGCACGATATCCCTTATCAGAAATCTTTTCCAGTATCTTCACAGCGGACTGTAGCTCACTATCGGTTCTTACATAGTCCTTCCATTGTGAGACTTGTTCCGCTTCGGATAATATGTAATCACGAAAACCCATCAGTCTTCAGTCTCCAATTCCCATCCTTCTTTATACCATTTACCACTTGGGCCAAAGAAGTCGTTATAATTGATAAAATATTTTTTCAGAAAATTCCATTTCTTTTTTGGATTGAGAGAATACGTCTTCTTTATTATCAGCTTACCATCAAATGATGATACCTTGGCATATCCACCGGCATAGTTTCCTGTTCCCCAGCTTACCGCATTGAGTGTTTTGACACCGGGGGGTTTCGTATGTCCTTTCCTTATAAGAAATTCTACCACATCTTCGTGAATATCGACATCATCAAGCCAAATAAAAAGACTTTTCTTGGGTTCATAAGCCACCCATCGAATATCAATTTCTTCCAAACCATAACTTTTTCCCATACGTTCAATAAATGCCGATACAAGATTAGAAATTTCTTTTGCTGTCGGATTTCTATAGATGTAGTTATACCCTTCGGTATCCATTCCATAGGTTCCGTAGGCGGCAACATACTCTTCCTGTAGAAATTTCAATAATCTCATATTACTATTTATCAATCCCCATATATCAATTCTTTAAGACCGAAATTGAACATAACATCATCAACCATATAATACTTACTACACTTGAAAGATATCTCACTTCTACTATATAGGGCAGCTTTTAATCCATCATCACGATATTTTGGAATAATACTGTATTCGATATACTCCTCGGCGGCTTTTATAAAATTCTTCCTTGCAACACCCACCAGTTTCATCAGGTCAGATGTTGTCACGACCTCATACCAGACAGCCGATACTTTAAGACCATCAGGAGTAATGAAATCAAGAACGAATTGTTCATAGGGCATATCAATACGACCTATCTTGGTTTCCGGTCCATAGTAGTCAAATATTTCTTGAAAGTCTCGAAACTTACGAGGCGGATATGTATTATCGGTTTCCCAATAACCTCTTCCTCCACCTGTCTTATAATCTGGTGAAATCAAGTCTATATATTCATCTTTAGCATACTTATACAACAACCATCTTTCATTTACCAGTTTCTCATCAGAAAGGTCGTAATTGAAAGAAAAAAGTGCGTTGGTCAGGTCGGTAATATCATCACTCCACACGAACTTGAAACCATCAAAAGGAAAAAACAGATAGGTATAGTTACCAAATGCATCTGCCTGATTTCTTGCAGTAGTCGCAAAAATACCTTCAGACCTGACACCCCAACCGAACTCTTTTCTAAACTCCTTATCCAATACATCGTGAAGCCATTTATTCGTATCTCTTGGCTTTCTATCTATCCTTGGAGTAAATTCGCCGATAAGACCATTGAGAGTTCTATTTGTTCCTCTCCACAAAACATACTTTGCTTGAGACATAGCATTCAGAGCTTCAGAACAATTCTTTCGAATCAACTGAATGACCTCACTCTCACTCTGTCTGTCTTCAATGAGATACTTCTTGAACCTCACGACCTAAACTCCTTGCGGTTACTGAAATACTTATCCAACCACTTCCACTCATCACCGGAAATGTCCTTCATAAAGGTATCGGTTATTATCATCTTCGAACCTTCCACCTGACAATATCCCGTAAGAAAAGGCCCGGACATCGACTTGTCCTTGTTCGGCATCAATCCCTTCTTCATCAAATACGCCATCATCCGGGCATGAATCTCGACCTCTTCATCCCACACATACAGGTTTTTCTTGAACGGGTCTGCAACAAACCTCATCCCATTGAGGCGAAACATCTTCATATCATCTTGAGTAGGATTTACATAGATGCCAAGGCGGTTCTCGTCAAAATACTCTGCTTCCTGTGTATACGAACCAATATACTTTTCTTGAAGATATAATTGAAATCTCATACCTCTATTCTCTCAAATGACTTTATACCATCCTCTTTCCAAATGCAGCCAGAAGCAACATCCCATCCATAATACCAATCAAACTCGTAACGAGCTTTCCAAATATACGGATTGATTTCTATACCGGAATATTTTTTAGCAACATCATCCCATCTTATCGCCGCATGGTTCAATTGATTGATACTATATTTCCCACTATCATACCACTTCTCCGTAAATGCAGCCAAATCAAGATAGCTGTGAAGCTGTATAATTTTTCCCTCATTGATGGTGAGATGATAAAAATATTCCCCCTTCCACTCCGTCATCTCAAGATTAACCCAATCAATTCAAGAAGAACCAAATCCATACCAGAGGCCCATCGGTTTTCCATAAGGACCTCTATCTTTTTGAGGAACGGGAAAATTCAGCTTCTCTATGGGTTTCTTCGACATTACAACCCGTTCTTTGTTTTCTAGATATTGTTGAAGTCTCATCCCTGTTCCTTCCAAGTTTCAACATTCATTCTCGTCAGCTTGTCATTGTTCAAACTGATTGCAGATGCAGGTATAGGTGTATAGGTATACAAACCTCCGCTGGGAAAATCGGGGTCGATATAAAACTTCGTGCCTTTCGGAAGTTTTGACTTATCAATCTTCAATATAACCATCGGATTTACATCCTCTCCATAATCCGACTCCCAAGACCCCAACATCTGTGCAATCTCATATGCCTTTTGAAAATTGATAGCAACATAAATTCTTCCCTTGTGTTTTATCTTCTGTTGCTTTTGAGGATAAAGACCTTTTCGAAGAATACTCTCGTAGGAAGAAACTTCTGTTGCATGATACAATGTTTCGGGCACGATGGTGGCAACCTTTCCATAATTCGGTTCCACACTATACAAAGTCCCGTCCATACCAGTTTCCCGACGAGCTTTTATATACCATCCCCTATTCTCAAACCATTGTTCCAAGTCTTTTTCGAAGACCTGTAAAATATAACTTCCCTGTCCGCCTGCAAAGGAAAAAGGAATTTCAAACTGTAAATTCAATCCGTCTGTTTTCCATTGAAAATGATATTCGGCAGCGTCGAGAAACATTTTCAACCATCTTTCGTAGGTCATCGACTTCTTCCATTTACCACCTTCCATTTCCTTCTGAAAAACTTCTTTACCCTCTCTTCGGGCAATCTCCTCAAGACTCTCAAAAAATTTCTTCTTGAGAACATCGACATCCAAGGGTTGTATTTTCTTCTCGGTGATAAAATGGAGAAGCCTCATCTACCACATTCTCCTAACTGTTTTTACTAGGGACCTCATCTCTTTTTCCTTCTTGATTTTCTCCCTCATATCAGCTGCGGCCTTTTGCCAATTGACACTATTGAAGTCCTGTTCCATCTCGTTCTCCGGTAGAGAATACAACATATCCACGGGGAGCTTCCATGTTCCATTACTGAAAAATTCTGTCATGACATGCCATGTCTTGCCTTGTTTATCACTTGCACAAATGGCAAGACCCTGCTTCCACTTTCCACTCTTGTCCATCCATTGAACTGGAGTATTTTCTTTGGCAATATAATGAAGTTTCTGCTTACCACTCTGGGCCTCTGCTTCTTTCCTCTGATTGTATGCGTCTACGTTGGCTTGTTTCTTTGCCGCAAGTTCTTCCTGCTCTTTGTCTGATAGATATAGTTTCTGACTGTCAACATCATCATAAGCCTTGGGATCAATTCCCATTCTATTACAATACAAAGCAAAATTGACACTCTTATGTGGATCACCCTTTTCTCTATCCAACAAATAACATGCCTGATGTGCTATCTCATGTTTCAATATATAGATAACCTTGTCCTCCGGTGCATTGAAAACCTTTGGATGAATGGATATCTCGTTATAGTTTGGATTGTAAGCGGCTCGTCTATTCATCCTGATACCTGTATCTTTTTGAAAACGAATATGGGGTGCCTTCAACCTACCCTTAAAATACTTCCTATTAATTTTCGCCCATTGGTCTTTCAACCAATCCAGCTTTTTCCTATCGTCACCAAACTGAACCATCTTCTCGTAAGCGGTAGCTTCCATCAGGTATCTCTTAAATTTCATATCCCAGCTCCTTTATCCACTCTCTTGGGACATTTTCATACTTACCGTGAGGCCCCAAATATGTTTTTCGGAAATTCGGGTTCTCTTCCATGTCCTTCTTGAACTTCCACCTGTAAAACTTGAGATAGTTTTCCATCATCTTGTAAAGGTCACCATAGGTCTTTATCTCTGTATCCTTGTTGAACTCCCGAAGTTTTCCTTTTGTCATATCAATGAATGTGGCAGGAGACACCAACCAATACTTGTCTACGAGAAGCATAATCTCTCCATAGCCAGTATCTTCTTTTGGAAAACCACCAACCTTTTTATAACCCTTCACGATGTCGATGAGCTTTTGTTCTTCGAAATCCTGTTTATACATTGGAGCAATTCTTGTCTTCTCCCTTTTCTCCCAATCGACACCGGCGCTCATAATATCATGAACTTCTGGATTATATAAGGACTTGAAACTACCAATAGGAACAACAACATATGGTGTGCCAAAAAACTTGGCTTGAGAATGATTTCTTGTGGTAAACACAGGAGAATAATTTGCAAGACCAAGGGACTTCATAATAAAATCGACGTTGTATTTCTCAAGATGTTTACCGAAAAACATTCCAGCGGTGCTTCTCTGACTTCCAACCTTTATCAGGGCACCACCTGCTTCGAAATTACTTTCAAGACCACCGGAAGCAGACCGTTTCCAAGTCGGTGCTCTCCATCCTCTCCAAAGAACATCTGCACTTCTGTCCAGCTTACGAAGGTCTTTCATAAACTCGTCGTAATTCCACTCCGACCTCTTGGAAAGAATTGCCATCTCTGACAAATGTTTTTTCAGTCTCATTTCGCACCGTAAATGATGTATAATACCAAGCAGGCAATTGCAAAGGAAACAACATTCATCTGTTGCTTCATCAAATTCCACAACTCACCCATCTTCTGCTGGGCAAAAAGTAACGCACTGGATATAATCGAAGCGGTCTGGAAATTGGCTTCCTTCACCGTGGAAAGAGTATATTTCAGTTTATTCAAATTCACCTGATCCAAGGTTTTCAAATTTTGATTGAATGTCCTGTTTATAAACTTCAATACTTCTTCTTCTCTTCCCTGCTTCCTTGCTAAATCAACAAAGTCATACCATCCCACCTGTAACTGATACTGTAGGTCTTTCGGTTCCAATTTTGCAAACATATTGAATGTATTTTTTATAACACTTGATATTCCTTCGTTGACCAAATATTTTTCTAATCTCATTCTATCGAAACTTGCCCAATATCTTATCCATAAAATAACTTTTTTCTATAAGAACACAATCACCATCAGTCCACACTTCCCTGTATGGTGGAAGACTATCACCGACCTTCGCTAATTCAAATCCATTTTTTGTGGGATTCAATAATTTACCAAGATGGACGATAAGTCTCGTTTTATTTCCCTTCTTGAAATAGTCGTGAAGTTTCAGGTCCTCTATAACACCGGGAAGTAAATAATCATCGTGTATCTCGAATCTGTATTTGTCAACATAGTCGAGCTTTTCAAGAAACGAGTCAAAATCTTTGAACTCCTCTATGGACATATCTTTCGTGTCATAAGCCAACATTATAAGACTTAGCAACGAATAATTGAAAGTGGACATATCAGGTGCACCCATAGAAAACTTGAAACTATCCCATATGTCGCTGGAAGGACATACGCCTATCTTGAAGTTATTTTCTGGAAACACACAATATACACTACCACCATGTCCATAGTCTGTAGCCCTACTATATTCTGTGGTTGCTATAATCGACTTACTTCTTTTCGGATATTGCTTCCACTCTGGAAGATTGTCAAGAAGAAGTGTATAGGCATTGAGAGTGTTAGCTGACCTTCTGTTATACTGTGACGGTTGGACAAAAGCAAATTCCCCGTGACTTTTTTCCAATCCGCGATAAATTCTCTTATCTTTGTCTCGAAAAGACACGGCTGCAACACGATGATTGGTTTCCAGTTTATTCATCGCCTCGTCTTCGGTTATAGACCGTGTTCTCTCACCTTCTGTTATGAGATAGTTCTGTAACCTCATCTGCCGATATCCAAATCCCTGTCATAGTGTTTTCTCATCCCCTTCATAAGGACATCGAGTTCTCTCTGTATCTCCTCGATGCTCTTGAGAAACCCCTTGTATGCATTCACCGAAGCCCGTTCCCTACTGTCAAGTCTATCGGCATACGCAGCACTCTGAATGGAACCCTTCATCATCTCTTTCCAGTTATCAAGAGTATCTCTGAACTCTTCCATCTCCCTGAAAATCGTCCAGACGGGTTTTACCTTGAATTCCTCGTTCAAATATTTCTTGAGCTTCTCTGACATAAAATCCTCCCGTTATGTATACCACATTCTAACCATATGGTCAATTTCCTGTTTTGTAAAAACTCCATCAGAAAGATACTTCCAATTGTTCTGGCGCATCATTTCTATCGCTTCTAAACCCCTTTTTGAACGAACCGGGGCATTATAAAACCCATCCATCTTTCTATATGCATTGAGAACGACCTCATCAGTCAACTCACCTATATCATTGTTGACTTCGATAAAGGGGTCGAACTTCTGCTTGAGATATCCCTTTATCTTCTGAACTTCTGTATAATAATTCCTTACGACTTCCGGTGGAACCTTTCTTTCCCTCTTGGCTGCTCTCTCAAGGGCAGTCTCAAGTGAACAATTGACGAACACCATTCCCTGATCGTATCCAAAAAATTCGAGAATACCGCATCGGCGGAGAACAGCATTGGGCGAGGCTGCGGTGACATCTATCGCAAGGGGAAGAACGGAGTCAATGTAAAGAGACAATTGTTTCATAAGAAGAGTTTTAGACCTGTCATAGAACTCCGGTTCATAGTTCCTGCCAAAATACTCAACATACTTGTCCACATTGACAATACGGGGTTCAACAGAACCGGAACGAACTTTGCTGAGAACATAGGACTTACCTGCACCACTATGTCCAGCCATATAAACCGCCTTGAATATTCCTTTATCGTTTATCGACTCTGACAATAATTCATCTTTCTCAGCAAGAAAATCACGAAATTTCATCCTTTCACCGTCATTTTCAATTGATATGTTGACACTTCAAAATTCATATGATAAAATAACACTTGTGTTGAGGTCGTGGAATAGTATTATTGCATATAATATATTCCGGTTGATGTGACCACTTCGTGTTATTCATCACTAATTATTTATGATTTTGACAAAAGAAAAGGGGAAATGCCATCGCTGGTAAATCCCCTTTTTATTTTGCCATTTGAATTTTGTGTTAGTTTTCTGGCCCAGCTCCCGGTGTTTTATCATCATCAATAGGCCCATCATCACTTGTTTGTGCAGTCATCTGGTTGGTATCGAAGACATCATCATCAGAATTTTCATCACTACCGAAAGCCGCCTTCAATTCCTGTTCAAGAGTAAACTCCCTGTCGATGTCTGCAAAGAGGTCTTCTGTCTTACGGTTTACAGCCTCTCTTGAGATGGTTCCACCCTGTGTGGGTCTTATGATTACAGGACTTGAACCTCTATGAGGGAAGCCGTGATGACCGTAACCACCTCTTCCCCATCCACCACCGCCATAGGGATATCCCCCTTCCCAATCCCCATCGAAAAAATTTGACGGCGTATACGTCCTGTCCTTGATGTTCTTGGACACTTCTTCAATCCAAGCATCACCATCAAATTCGATATCGTGTTTCACCGTGACCTTACACTTCACGATTTTCTTGGCGCCACAAGGGGTCGTGTATCGAACCTGACCGCCAATCTCTTTGTGAGAAACAAGAATGGAAATATCGTGGTTCTGGTTAATCCAGTTTTCATCGGTTCCAGAGAATCCAATATTCATATTGTGATGGGAGTGCATCACACCGATTATCTTGAACCCTTCGGGAATCAGACCATCCTGAATAACAACATCATCAACGTTTGCAGAGGTTGCGACCTGCTCCGGTATCACGATGTCTTCAACCAGAAGAGGGTCAATCTCTGGATGCCCGATAAGGTAGGCCAACCATTCCCTTGATGTATATTTCTTCATCAGGGCCTCGATTTTCATCCTGACGATAGGACGAACCTTGACCTCTGCGGAGTTGGGCGCCCTCTCACATTCCTTCACACATATAACCTGTGGGTTTTCCCACTCATCATCTCTTACAACAGCCATTATCTGCCTCCTCTGTAGTTGAATAGATTTTTCAGCTCTGTGGCCATTTCGTAGTCTTTGTATTTCAGAATTTTTGCGACAGTCAATGCGGCGACAACCGATGCCGGGACGACCCACGATGGAATGGTCACATATCCATCCTGCGCCTCTCCCCACTCCGCAACAGCGTTGTGAATACTCATAGACTCACCGTCATATCCTGCTTTCAGGTATCGAGCACCGTGTCTCTGAGCGATTCTCTGATTGTCGAGCTGCGACTTCATCTTGTCGGTGCAGTCCACCAACCAATCCACTCTCGGCATCGTATGGTCTTGAAGAATGAACGGGAAGGCATAACAGGTGCATGAAGGACGAAGACGATTGATGATTTTCTTCGTCACGTCTGCCTTGTTTATACCAAGAAAGTCGAGAGGAATGTCGATACGGTTGAGATTATGCTCCTCGAAAGTATCGGGGTCGAAGAGATAAATCTTTTCGATACCGGACATAGCGGCGTATTTCGCCACCCAAAATCCAATACCGCCACAACCGATTACTGCGATACTCTGGTTCACATTCAGACCAAGAGTCTCTTGTCTGTCGTAAAGACCCATCACAAGCTCCTTTCTTTCACAATTTATGAGGATATTATAACACAGGGCGGTATAAATGTAAATACCGCCCCGTAAAAATTACCAACCGATTTCCTTGAGGGTTTTCTCAAGGCCCAACCTCTTGATTTGCATCAAGATAAACTCCATGACCGTAGGTTCGTAAGGTTTCACGAACCGTGGGAACATGTTCGCTTCCCTACAGCTTCGGTTGTCCTTTTTGTTGTTACATGGAATGCAACACGTCACGATGTTCTCAAAGTTGGTCTTTCCACCCTTGGACTTTGGAACAACGTGGTCCATAGACATCTTCGACGTGCTCTTCGTTCCACAGTAGGCACAGGTAAAGTTGTCCCTCAAGAGGACATTCCTCTTGTTGAAAGGAATCTTCGTCTTGTAGATGGTTCGAATGAACTTAATCAAACGAAGAATCTTCGGAAGGATAAACTTCACCGTCTTCTCTGCGTTGTAGAGAATCGTGTCGGCAACAGCGACAACCTCTGCCTTACCCTTCGCCATGAGTTTTACTGCCTTCTTCCAACCGATGACTCCCAACGGAGAGTAGTCGGCGTTGAGTAGTAAAACCTGTGCCTGTAACATAAAAAATCACTCCTTTACTGTAGGATTATTTTAGAAGGGATATTTCCCTTCTTCTTGAGAAGAATTTCGTTCTTCTCCTTGACCATCTTCAAGAACACATCATATTCTTTTATAATTTCCTGTTTTGTTGCTACTTTTTCCTTGTTGTCTCCATACCTGATTTCGTTTGTTCCACGCTGACAGAAAATACATTCCCGTTCCTTTCCATCTTCCGTATAATCAACGAAATGAGGAGGAAGACAACATTTACACTTGATACATTGTGGCATCACTTCACCTTTCCTAATTTTTTCAACATAGCCATATATTCATCCTTTTTCTCATCTGTTCTTGCGATATGCATCGCTCTGATATACATGGCTACGATTTCTTTTATCACGTTCCACTTCTTGTGGTAGTCTTTTCCACCCGTATACCGAAATTCGATATACTTGTTTTTCTCCGACAAATGCTCTATGTTTATGGCCATGTGATGATTTTCTGTAAACTTCGGCTTCCTCTTTTTCTTTTTCTCTACAGCCTCGATGACCTTCTGACCATAATACCTTTCTCTCATAAGATACTTGATGTCGGTGTGGATGGACTCCGCATATTCATTATTCTTTCTCATAGGGAAGTGTTTGTAGATGAATTTTTCATCCACGAACAGACCCATTTTTATCGGGTCCAACTCCTTCGACCAATCCTTGTCCTTGAAAGAAAGACCAACATGAAATCCACATTGGTTTGTTGTTTTACAATCATATTTATCTATGTGTTTGAACAATTTCGGGACGATATACAAAAATTCCCACATTGAAAGAATGGGTGACGACAATTCCAATCCCGAAAATCCCAATGTTGCGTCAGGCTTTATTATCCAATATTTGTGGTTTGTGTATTGATACTGGTCCCTTATCTTCCACTCAAACGGTAGTCTATCGGCTCTGAAATAGACCGCTATGGTTTTCATCATACTCATTCTGTTTTCAGAAACCAGATTTAGAGGGTCAGGAATTTCATCCCCTGCACGATAGCCCATTTCCCTTGCCCATGCTGGTAAATTGGGCGCTCTGCCGCCGAGCTTCAACCAGATATTACGTTCAACAGTATAGATGTCATACTCCCATTTTCTATCGTCTATATGATACTGGTCGATAATCGCCTTTTTATGTTCTTTCTCGAATTGGGGAACAATGACCTCTAATTCGAATCCGATGTTGATGTTTGAGCTATGAAGATATTTTTCAATCTCCCTTTTCGTCATAAGCCAAATCCTGTAAAAATTCTTTATGTTCTAGTTTTGTTGTCACGACCTCACAGAATAATCTCCACTCTGGAAGTCTATGATTCCTTCTCTGCATAACGATATTTCGAATCACCATGTAGTTTAGGTTCCATATTCGCCTCTGCAAATATCCTTCGGGTAAGACATTTTTTAGCTCCCGAAACTTCTTTTCTTTTCTCAAGTCCTCAAGATAATTGAGAATTTCATCCGGTATCGGGTTCTCAAAATTTTCTTGGGTGAGAGGATTTTTCATCATCGTGTGCATCGTTGATTCTGACTGTTTTGTAGACCCCACACGATAAGTGTCTGCCTCCTGCCACCAGTAACGTGGAGCGGTAATGTCTAACCACACCTGAATACTTTCCAGAAACTTATTATGTCCTCCGTGCTTGTTGTATAGTTTATTCGCCACGGGTTCTGCGACCCGCCAGTCTTTCAATTTATATGAGAGGCTAAGACCGAGCAAAGCCTCTCTGTAACCTTCTTCTTTCAGTATAACAACCTTCATTACTCTTCGTCCTTGAGAAGATATTCATTGTTCACCGCCTTGAAAGACATCCTTCCCTTGAGGACTTCCGAATACCTTTCTTCGGTGGGACGAACAACAATACCTTCCCTTCGATTTTTGGTTCCCTTGTAGAAACCTTCTGCTGCCTTCAAGACATCTTCCACGGTCTTATAATCGAACATGAAACATTCGATAAAGGGAACCATCTTCAATTCGAAAAGGTTCACAATGTCAGACATTTCTGAAAGACCCATATATTGACCCTTATCAATGTCGTATACATTGAACACAAACAGGTCGATTTCCGGTAAACACATACGGTTCTTCTGGATGGAAGGGCCACAAATCTCACCTTGAATGGCGATGTTCCTGCCCAGTTTCCTCATCTTCTCTTCCAGACCGTATTTGTTACCCATCTCAATGTAGACGTTTCCCTTGTTCTCATCAGTCAGCTTGAAGTCCGTATTGCGTGAACATACATGGTATTCGCCATCCCTCATGATGTAGGTAGCTGACGTTCCGTCCATTTTCACCGTGCTGTAACAGCAAATACCCCTCATCTCCTGTAACAGTTTCGGAGCTGCCTGAATACGGGTTTCATCCGTCTTTGGAACATAGCTGGGGAAATTTCCACGAATTACGCCCCTCATTGAAGGGGGAACCGGCTTTTCATATTTCCTGACGCCCAGAAACTCCGTAACATCCGTTCCCTCAACAAGAGGAAGAGTAGAAGGGAAAGAAAACGTGGATACCGGAAACACGATACCTTGCGACATCTCACCTCTCAACTTGATGGTGCGGATACGAAAGTCCTTGTTACGAAGAAACTCAAACTCTGTCCTGTCGGGCACGATGGTATCAATCTCGATGTAAATGCAGAGGTCGCCGGGTTTGAACTCCCCTTTCTTCGCCACTACATTCCAACCCAACACCTTGACTTTTTCAAGAGCATCGGCGTTCGCAATAGGCTCGACAGACAGGACTTTTTGAATTGATGCTAACATATTGTTCCTTTCCCAAAATAAATCCCCATTTATGAGTAATTATACCATAAACGGGGATATATGTAAATGTCCTTTTTTGATGTGATTTTCATGGCTTATGTTTCTTATGGAAACCTAATTTTATATAAATTGATTGAGATTTCCATAAAACTGTTTGAAAACATCTTCATCAAATTTCTTTTTACATATTCTATTTTCTTCTTCTGCAAGTCTTTTATAATCAAGTGATTTTATTTTTTTGACAATATCGTTTTCATCAACGAAAAGGTCATTGTCCTTCACGAAATCGTATACATCCTTGTGACAGGGTTGGTTCATTCTCTCAAAATTACAAGTCCTGTGGACAAGAGGAACACACTTGTTTATCATCGCCTGATAGGTTCTCAACCACCATGTATAGTGAGTAGGGTCGCCGGACGGCATAACTAGTGTATATTTTGACCGTCTAACCCAATTATTGTATTCCATGAACGGTATTGCACTAACTGTATAATCCTTACTCTTTCCATAATCCAGAAAGTATATCTTTTTTCTGACATCTGATGATGTAATCACATCAACAATTTTTTCCAATGATGGACGAACTTTTTTGCTTCTTGCCTTGGTAAAGAGGAAACAGGAAAATATGAAATCGTTGTCCTTATCAACATCAATCTCTTTGTAAACCCTACCATAGAACGGAAATGTTTTTACATTCTCATATTCATAATAGAATATATCCTGTATGTTGAACAAACCCCTCTCGTCTGACATGTATCTGTATTCAAGAGGGTCAACCATGATATGAAGCGACTTCTTCGCAATTCGTGTTGAGATGACCAATTTTACCAGTTCATATTTGCATATTCTGGTTATCATATCAATAGAGTCAAATTTATTTTCGTCAAGGCATTTATAAACATAATCTATGTCCCGACGACCATCTGTTGTCCACAAACGACTGTGAAAAGTCAGTAACAAGTCTATTTTTCCCTTTATCAACTCATACACTTCGTCCATAAACTCTTTTGGAGTTATGTCTTGTCTATTATACATCAGGTCATTCAACGATATGACCTCATAATTATTGACATTCCAAGTGCTCCAGATGTTATCCAATGCGAAGGATTCATTCTGCCCTGTTATATAATACAACGTGTCGCCCGGTTTCTTATACCAAGACAACATTTGCAGGAAGTCCGTAGCATGAAAATTGAAAAAGTTTTTTATCGTGTATGCATTGATGATACCAATGGATATTCCTTTTTCTACAACAGGAATATCAAAAAACAGATTCATTTTGTCCATAATACACCAATCAGAAATCCTCTGTCAAGGATATTGAAGAGTTACAACAGTTTTGTATAGGGAATCCTGCTCTTCCAATTCCCTCAGCACCGTGTATGGCCAAGGAAAAATCGAAGCGAGAAACTTTACGTCCTTCCATACCTTCTTTCGAAAGTATATGAACTCATTGTATGAGAACATTCTGGCCGCTTCCAAGTGGCCCAGCTCCTTTGCTCTCAACTTGAACAGGTCACTTTCTCTGTATTTTTCCCACGTCTTATGTGTAAAACATTTTCCCCACGGGGACGTAAGAACGATTGTCATACAGACACAAATGACATTGACATAGAGCTTCTTCAACATTGACTTTTCCTTTCATATTCTGGCGGAAGCGGTGGGACTCGAACCCACAGAGGATGCTGTTCACACCCTCACACGATCTCCAATCGTGCCGATTAGCCAGTTATCATACGCTTCCGTAATTTTCTGGCGGAAGGGACAGGATTCGAACCTGCGGTGCCATATTTCAGACACAAGAGATTAGCAATCTCTCTCTATCGGCCTCTCAGACACCCTTCCTTACTATTTCCAATCCTTCAAATCACCGTAATCTATATTCGGGTCTATTGTATGTAAGGTTTTTCCTTCCATCAAACCCTTATGTATATAAACAACCTTCTTACAGTTTGCTAAATAAATACCCCAACCATCTATCAAGTCTCTGTTTATTGGAACTTTTTTACCACAAACAACCGATGATGCTAGAAGTTCATATTTTTCCGATACCTTGTTTATGGCCCGTTCACGATATTTTATCTGAAGGCGATAAACCTTACCAGTTCTATCAACTACTACAAGGTCTACTGGTGAATGATCATCAAAAGGTATGAAGGTATAATATCCCTTCTCTTGTAAATCATCTATTACTTTTATCAGACCCCTTACACCTTTTTCATTTACATTCATACAGTAACCTATTCTATTTGGCGGTAGTGGAGGGACTTGAACCCTCAAGGGACGGTATCAGCGCCCCTACTACTTTTCGAGAGTAGCGCCTTGCCAATTAGGTCTACACTACCTTACACTTTTCAATTGGTCTTCTGGAACCCACGATGTCAAACCATCATACGGTTCCCTCAATTTATTTTCCTTACGAAACTTCAATTCCTCTTCTGTCCAAGGAATGAGAACCAGTAGTAACTTTCTACCACCTCTTTCCTTGGTAGGGCCTTGGATGATGACCTCACGGTCACCGTATCGAACCTTCTGTCCCTTCTTGAAGAAGTCTTTCAGTTTCATAATTTTTTCTGGCGGAAGCGGAGGGACTTGAACCCCCAAGGGGCTGTGTTAGAGCCCCCACCTGATTTCAAGTCAGGCCGACTGCCAATTATCACACGCTTCCTTATTTCTTTTTCTTCATCTTCTTCGAAGCCTTCAACGGATTCATCTTCTTGACCGTTTCCGTTTGAACCTTCGATATATGAGTCGAGATTCCACACCCACCACAATTCCACTTACCGGCGGGATTTATGTAGACCTCACAAAAATTGTCCTCTGTTACCTTTTTACACCCCACACATTTGTCGATTATGGGCTGACGTTCCATTTTACCATCCTCTATATTTTACCATTATTTATAGAGGATTGTAAACGTTTTATTCATCAACCTCTTCGATTTTCACCTTCACAATACGATTATATTTATGATAAATGTTCGACCTGTCTTTGACCTTCACCGTCTGAATATCATCAGCGATGGACAGAATGTCAAAGACTTCCTCACCCTTTCGGGTTAGAATTCCAGCATACTTGTATTGAACGACCTTGGACATACTAATGTCTCCTTTACTTTCTCTCTCTTTTGGTTCGTCTACCCCTTGCCGCCTTTTTCATAGAGGCTTTGGGATTTTTTACACTTTTCTTGGTTTTGACGACCTTATTCTTCTTGACCTTCTTTTTCCCTCTCTTCTTTCCCTTGTCCGAGCGGGTCTTTCTGGTCTTCTTCACCTTCTCCGGTTTCGATTTACCCCTCTTCTTTCCCTTGTCAGACCGGGGTTTACGCTCCTTTTTCACAGGCTTCTCATCAGAAACCTCTTCTGACGTTTCAGGCTTGACCAGGCGGGGTTTTCTTGGTTTCCTTACCTTGGACAGACGCTTGGTTTCGGAAACCTCAACTGTCCCTGTCAGGTCAGGATTTTCATCGTTCCATTTGACGATATCCTCAGCGAGTTTCGGAAATGCAGAGAAGGGAAAGATATCGTTCTCATCGAGATACTTTCCTATCATTTCCTTCAAGGCATCCACCGTCCCGTTCTGATAATAGGGGTTCCTCTTGAAGTAATTGGGAAGACCCAATGTGGGGCTTTCGGATGTTCCCTTCATTCTCATCGTGGTGATGAAGCTGAGGTTTTCCCTCTGTCTTCCACCGTTCAAGCTCTGATTCGAGTAAATCAGATACTTGATTCCCTTCTCCGTTGATGTGGTCATAGAGAAGATAAACCGATTGGTATCATCAAACTCTACATACGGGGAGCCCTGCATATTGGCTCCACCCTTTGAAAATGCCAGTTTCATACCCATAGAGATACCCCTTTTTATTTGGTGAAATATTATATCACACTTTTTATGTGATGTAAATACTGCTCATTTCTCATTCTTTTCCATCATCTTGAGACATTTCTTACAGGTCACAAAACGGTCTTCCGTTTCCAATGTTCCGTTGCTATCAGAGAAGACCGTCAAACCACAAAGACTTTCCCCTTTTATGATATTACCGGATTTGAGTCGATGGTTCACCCTTCCCTTATAACCGGAATCTGAACCCCAATTTCCCCAAACCATTCTAGCCATATCAAACTCCTTTCGGAGAGAGGGATTATTCGTCCCTCTCTCCATCAGAATCTTTCATTACAAAACATTTCCATCCCTTATGGGATTCCTTTTTTCCTCTATGAACATCTGTCATTGCGTTATGCCATAGATGGTGTTCTTTACAAAACTGGTTGAACCTTCCTTCAACAATAAAATCTTCTCCATCAGGTGAAGTAAATTTATATCGTTTTCCGTTTGGATTATTCAATCCTTGTTTTGATTTACTCATTTTTTCTATTGAATCCTTTCTATGTCCTTTACCATAGAGAGGATGTTTATCACCTGATATCGACACCCCCTGTTTTCTTTTTGATTCTTCTGTTCGTTTATGCCCCAAAAGAGATAGTGATATTTTTTGTTTTATATCATCTGTTCTCTCATACTTACCACCATCCCCACCATCCCCACCTTTTGTTGCATTGTATCCGTTTTCATAAGACTGATATAGAGAAATATAATATCTCTCTCTTTCGTTCAACAATTCTTTTGTTTTACATTCTTCAAGAACACACCAATCAAAATTTTCTGTACCATATTTTCTTATAGCTTTATAGAAAGGTCTTTCATGGCCTCTTTCGATATCATCATTTGATAGAGCCAATCGTAAATGTTTATTTTTGTATATCTCAAAATCTTGAATGGTTTTTCCGATATAACATTTTCCTGTTACTTTATTTGTTGCTTTATAAATAATCATATTGAATCCTCCCTTCATATGTATTTATAATGAAAGGAGGATTTTTTTCAATATGAAAGATGGTCACTCCCCATCATCCCCTGCCTTGAGATTCATAGTAGGTTTTATCCTATCAATGATATCCGCCGTAGGTTCAATAAGTTTCTCTATAAGAGCAGAATCCTTATATGCTAACGGAGATTCATCAAGAGGTTTAGCCGAAGCAAAAACACCCTTCATAGCTTCTTCCGCCATTTCCACAGTAATGATTTCTTTTGCCTTGGAGCGAGAAAAGTTTCTACCTGCACCATGAGGAGCAGAGTAATTCCAATCGGGATTGGATTTACCCGTACAAAGCAAAATACCATCACGGGGATTGAACGGAATAATCATTTCGATACCATTATAGGAAGAGATTGCCCCCTTACGAATAATGTTATCAGCAAAGTTGATATAGTTATGAACCGTTTCAATCGTCTTTCGAGCGGTCTTCACTCCCATACATCCAAGAATCTCTTTCATGATAGCGTAACGGTTCATCTTTGCGAACTGCTGACAGACTATCATATCCTTCAAGTATCCCTCACGGTCTTCACCTTCAAGGGATTCAAGACCAGTAATAACCGGCTTACGGGAATTGATTTCCGCCTTCAACATGGAAAGTCTCTTGTTCCATTCAGACTTGGGAAACGTCGCCTTGATTCGGGACATACCCTGTTCGAAGGTTTCACCCTTAGATTCAGAGATACGTTCCACAGCGACCTTCTGCCAGTATTCACAAACCTTCTTACCCAAGTTACGGGAACCCGTATGTACCGTGACCCAAAGGTTTCCCGTCTTTTCGGACTTACCGATTTCGATGAAGTGGTTTCCACCACCTAACGTACCGATAGAGTTCATAGCGTAGTCTGCGTCCATCCCGATACGCTTACAAAGGTCACGAATATCCGTATAACCGATAAGGTAAGAAGAAACCTTATCCTTGTGAACGTTGAAACCGAAAGGAACACGTTCACGAATCTGACGGTCAAGAATCGTAGGATTGTAATTTACCTGTTCACCAAACAAACCAACATCACAGGACAACATACCACAACCAATATCCACCCCAACGATGTTAGGGATAATCTTGTCACCCATTTCCATTGTGAAACCAATAACAGACCCCTTACCGGAGTGAGTATCAGGCATAATAGAGATAGGCTTCGTGAACGCCTCATTGTTCACCATCAAAACAATCTGACCAAGACAGTCAGGTTCGATGTTGTCAATCATTATCTGAGCGTTCGTGTATTTTCCTTTTATCGTGAACATTACAACCTTCCTCTTTAGGAAACGTAAGAAACAATCTCATATCGACCCGACGGCATCCTATACCAAGAGAGAACCAGCATAGCGTTCTCGACCTTACCATTGATGCCACCAATGTCAAAGGTCACGTTAGCTTCCCTGCCACAAAGAAAACCATCCCACGGTCTTCCATCCTCTTGGATAAGCTGGAACCCGTGTTCCTTCAAGATATTGTCGATGGTTCCAAGAGGAATCGAATCGTGATACTTCTTGGCAGTAAGGTCATAAATCCGGTCATTCATCGACCTACGAACCGATGACAGAAGCCTCATTGTTATCGCCTCCCCATCCTTCTCTGAATTTCGGAGCACTCACTCACCCTCTTGAAACCGTAATACATATCCCTCTCAATACGAAGACCAAAGGCGCCACGAAACTGCTCAAGCTCGTCAAGAGAGAAATAACCCCACTCGGCACAGGTAGGGTCACCATAAAGGTCACAGAAACCGAAAAACATCCTGTCCTCTGGATAATACTCTGTGGCGAACCAAGTGGCCGCACCGGCGGGATAGAAAAACTTTGCGATGATGAGGGGGTCTTTCACGTTCTCCTGACGACCTGTCTTTTCGAACTTTTGAAGAATTTCCTTTGTGAGAAGCTTCATTTGAGTCCCCTTTCTTATTTTCTATACCTGTATTATAACACAGGTGAGGGGAAATGTAAATATGTTACATAAAAAAATGTTTCTCAATAAAAACGGGGGGTTACGACTAACCCCCCTTATTGATTTTGTAACATTGGTTACATTGGTTACATATTGGATGCGGGTCGGGGTAACGCTCCCCGCCTCCCAAGGTTATGAGCCTTGGTGGACCCTTGGTCTACCCGCGTATGTTCTTGGTTCACGGGGAAAGAATCGAACTTTCGTGACAAGATTCAAAGTCTTGCATCCTACCGCTAGATGACCCGTGAATTTTATCATAATGATATTTTCTATGACAATTTGAACAAATAACAATACATTTGTTTATCTCTATTTGTACTCGTTCTAAAGACCACCCTTTATTACATAAATTTGAAATAAGGATGTCTTCATTCTTATCTTTACCATTGAGATGATGATAATCTAAACACGCAAGATGTTTTTCACCACAAAAAAAACATCCTCTTTGAACCTTATCCTTTTGAATAAAATCCCGTATCTGTTTTCTCTTTCTCTTGTTTTTATTATAATAATACTCTTTATTGTTTCTATAGTGATTCCGATTCATTTCTCGGCCACAAGATTTACAATAACTATGGAGACAACCACTACCACATTTTGAAAATTCAGTAAGGAGTTTTGTTTCTCCACATTTTGAGCAGGTTTTTATTTCTATCATTTTTGACATCCAAAGTGTTATGTCCTGCCTATTAGACGAACCGGAAAAGTATTTTTATTTATGTTCCTTGATAATAACCGTTCCTTCAAAAATACCGAATTGAGAAGTTTCCTTGAAGGTGTATGTTTCAGCTTCCTCACCGGCTTTCATCGGACGAGTGAGACACCATAAACCCATATCGCTCCTCGACTGTTTCCACGTTACGTTGATGAGTTTCTGCCCCTTCTCAAGGTCAACTGTTATCGTTCCGCCGAAACTTTTTGCTCTCTCCATTTGAGTGCATCCAGATATCAGTATAAACGAAAACAGAACAATTGTCAATATCGTGATGACCCTCTTCATTACTTCGCCTCCTGATAGAAGTCTTCTGCTAACTTGTCAAGTAATCGGTGTCGATTCGAAAAGACATTCGAACCCTGCCGTGCTTTGGTTTCGTGACTACAGAGATAGGTAATCACGTTGAAGGCGTTCCATTTCGTATGATGGTTTCCATACTTGTTCGTAACGGGGCCATAGGCATCAATAATTCTCGGCTTCATCTTTTCAGAGAGATACTTCCTACTCTGAACGAAACGGGAAAACTGCTCTAAACCATAGGGTTCCGTAGCCCAGCGTGCCCATTGTTCGACGTTCCCACGAACTCTGTCCATCTTGGCTTCGATGGAAAGCTGAAGTCTACGGGGATTGTCGGTAAAGTGATAATAACTTTCCCTGAACAAAGACCTTTTTCCGAAAATCAGACCGTTCTCACAAAGAGAACGGAAAGCCATCAGCTCATATCCGAAACCTGAACGGACATCATATCCGTTGAAGATTTCCAACATAAGGTTGATGTTGTCTCCCTCAAGAACCTTCTCTGACAGGTCAAAGACAATCCTTCGTTTCCACCTTCGTTGAAGTGCATCAAGATGGTCAACCGTCTTGATGATTTTGTAGTCTTTAAGAGCGTCAGAGAAGAGATTCGCAACACTTGAGTTGAGAATGACTTCATAATCGTTTGACATAATCCCCAACAGACCACCTGTCTTCTGATTGACAAGTGCATATCGGTTGGGAATCACGATACCACTCACCGTTTGAATCTGTTCTTTCTTTACACGAAAGAAAGGATTTACTTTTTGGGTTGCCATAGATACTCCACAATTTTGTTTTTGATTTATTGTAACATAAAAAACGGTGAAATGTAAATAGGTTACACAAAAAAATTATTTCGTAATGATTTCAAGAACTTATGGTGGGGAAGGTGGGATTCGAACCCACATTGGCCGAAGCCAGTAGTTTTTGAGACTACCGTGTATACCAGTTCCACCACTTCCCCTAGTAGAAATAAGGACAGGTCAATTGTCTATCTGTAGTCAAACGGTTTCGATAACTGATTGTTCCATCGGGATAGATGATAAAAACCAGCTTACCCCTTTTTGTTGCGTATCGTATCGTGGCCCATGTTCCGCTTCGAATAACTTCACTATGACCACAAGGACAGGCAATCAACATATCCGTTTCATCAACGATGTCGTGATTCCTGTCGAGATATTCCTTTTCTTCCCGTATTTCCCTATACTTTTTACAGAACGCTCGTTTGGATGGATTCTTCGGGGGATGAATGATGATATCGTGGTCTGTCACCATAATTTCATGTGCGTCAGCATCCGCTCCCACACAGTCACCGTGGTGAAACTCCGATATCTCATTCACCATAACCGTTTCCCAAAAGACCTTCTTTTGTTCGACGGTCATCCCCTGTTTAGTCCCTGTAAATCCAACCTTCAACATATTCTGGTACTCCCGGCGGGATTCGAACCCGCGCCTTTGCCTTGAGAGGGCAATCACCTAACCGAATTAGTAAGACGGGAGCTATTCCTTTCTTATATATGGTGGGGCCGAAGGGATTCGAACCCTCGATGTACGGATTAAAAGTCCGTTGCCCAGCCTCTAGGCGACGGCCCCACTTGTTTTCTTGGTGGAGCCGATGGGATTCGAACCCACAATTCGTCCTGATTAAGAGTCAGGTGCCATACCAGTTAGGCGACAGCTCCGATGTTCTGTTTTCGTTTCTGTTTCATATCAATCATCATAAGGAATTACTCGAATGATAATGATGGTAATACAAACAATTGTTACCACTAATACAAAAGCTGTTGACCATTCCATATTGTAACCTTTCTATGGTAGCCGGAGCGGGATTCGAACCCGCGGCCACGCGATTATCAGTCGCGTGCTCAACCAACTGAGCTTTCCGGCTATGTTTACCACTCAAAATCTCTAGCATAATGGACACTTTTCGTCTGTCCATTTTTAGTCGGTATAAATCTTAAAATTATGGTATCTTTGCCCTCTACCATTCGAATTGGTAGATAGTAACATTTCCCCGTTCTTCTGTCAAGAATAATTATAGCATCAATTTCTTCTGATGTATAAAGTTTTCTTATTTGTTTTCCGTCCCTTTTTCCTAATGACCTTGTGTGAACTTTCAAAACGTCAGTATAAGATGATGTTGTTTTGATTTGTATCCGTTCTAGTTTAGAACCGTTGTCCAATATCAGGTCATACCTACAGTTATGACCAAAAGGAAAGGAAACCTTATACCCTTTATCTAACGCAATGGAAGCAATTTTTAATTCGGCTTTATCGCCTTCTAAATGTGTATCCATATAATTTTCTGGAGCGGGCGAACGGATTTGAACCGTCACTAGCTAGCTTGGAAGGCTAGGGCTCTACCATTGAGCTACGCCCGCTTATTTTCTGGAGCCTCTGAACGGAATCGAACCGTTAACCTACGCATTACAAGTGCGTTGCTCTTCCGATTGAGCTACAGAGGCGTATTTACCACCAATCCACTTTCTGTTCTCTCTACCATTTCCTTTGTTGGCTCCCTTATAACTATCAGTCAACGAATGACAGTTTGGACAGAGAATTTCTAAGTTTATTTCTATATTATTTTTAGAATTGCCATCTATATGATTTATTTCTAATGGCGTTCTTTTTGTGTATGGGTTTACTTCACCCCATCCACATTTCGAACATTTGCCGTTGGTCTTTTCAATCATATATCTTCTTATATGATTACTGACTTGAAGACCCCTTGTTCCTTTTTCTAACCCACGTTTCCATCTTTCAATATATTTCTTATATTGAAAATCAATTTGACATCTTGTGTCACAATAAGTGCTTTTACATTCTTTGTTACAGTTCAAACAAGTATTCATATTCTATTGGAGCGGGTGGATGGACTTGAACCACCGACAAGATGTGGGAAACATCTGTCCTATCTAGCACCCGCTACTATTCCAATGGAGCCACCTGACGGAGTTGAACCGTCATTACTACATTACCAATGTAGCTTTCTACCATTGAAATAAGGCGGCTAAATTTTCAATACCGTCCTAATCCATTCAATATCTTCGTTAGTTACTTTTGACGGCTCCAAAATTTCCTTGACAACCACACAAAAAGAGTGGTCAGACATCTTTTTCTCTTTCCAATCAGACAATGCTTCTTTTAGTAAATCTATTTTTTCCATAGTTATATATCTTTTGGAGGGTCAGACGGGAATCGAACCCGTGATGAACGGTTTTGCAGACCGTCGCCTTACCACTTAGCTACTGACCCTAAACTCTTCAAGAGGCCATCCACAGTAAAGTAGAAAATAGTCAACCTCTTTTTCAACCATCCTCTTTGTCGTCAGTTTACTAGAAAGAAGATAATTTGTCAACCATTTTCTGAACTCATCTTCCTGCTTTTTCGTCCAGTAGTGTCGAAGATACCACTTCTCTTCTTTCACGATGTCAGGATGATAAGTCTGGCCCACCATCTCGAACTGTTTTGTCAATATTTCGTCTATATGTTTCTGCGTCAACTGTTTCATATTCATATTTATTGGAGCCGGCGAGTGGAATCGAACCACCAATGGGACATGCCCGGTTGATTACGAATCAACTGCCTTACCATTCGGCTCACGCCGGCCAGTTATTTGTTTCTGGTAGTCCCGACAGGAGTCGAACCTGTATCGGACGCTTATAAGGCGTCTGCTACTACCGTTGAGCTACGGGACCTTATTCTTGGGGTGAGCGGTGGGAATCGAACCCACTCGTTAAAGGGCCACAACCTTCTGCCGTCCCACTTGGCCACGCTCACCATATATTCTTTATTTTCTATATTTTTTGCCCCATGTTTCAGTTTGACTATGACAGTTTGGGCATAAAAATCTCAAGTTCTCCAAACGATTATCATTACCAACCCCGTTGATGTGGTCAAGTTGAAGAACAAGTATTTTATCATTCCACATTCCTTCATTATCACATTCGGCACATCTATATGGTAATAAGTTATCCTTTACAATTCGGTTTCGTAATTTACCCCCGCCTACAGGCGAATTTTCGGAAAAAACAATCTTATCTGGAATAGTTAATTTATTCGCCATTCTTTTCAAACTATCACAAGTTAATGCAGTCTTTCCTTTATTCCATGCCGGCCCTGTGAAGTGGGAAATGTCAATTCCATATTCCTTTATTCTTTTATTCAAATGAGAATAATTACCACCAGTTTCTCTTATTTGAAAATGATATATAAGTTGTCGTATAGATGTTACTTTTCCAACAGCTTCTATCAATACTTCTTTTGTATATTTTCTTTTTCTCATTGGTAGTCACCTCTATATGTATTTATAAAAGCGTCTACCATTTTTTATAAATGGTGGGGATAATAGGATTTGAACCTATATGCCCTTTCGAGCGAGAGCCTCTCAGACTCTTGTGTATACCAATTCCACCATATCCCCATAAATGGTAGGAGAGGGGGGATTCGAACCCACCACTACAGAGGGTTTAAGCCTCTTGACTCTACCAATTGGCCTACTCTCCCTTGAAAAACGGCTGTTCTTCTGCGTATACCTGTTTGTTGCCCTTTCTCAAGACACATTCAATCGAAAACTCGCCGTTCGCTATGACCTGAACATTGTTCGGACAGTATGATGCCTCCTTGAACTCGTAGGTGTAATTTTCATCACACTTCTTGACATATATCAGGTCATAGTCTTTCAATGTTCTTGTCAAAAACGGTATCAATCCTATCGTCGCCGGCGGTTCATCCCTGTCAATCAAAAAATAATGTTTATGATTTTTATTACCGCTCGACGGTAAGGTCTTTCTCTTCTCAAACAAGTCCCTATGGGGAAGGAAGAGAATCAGGTATCCGCCCGGTTTCAAAATACGATACCAGTTTTGTATGGCTATATCCGGTCTTTCCAAGTCCTCAAGACAATGTGATGAATAGACAAAATCAAACTTGTCATTCGGTATTCCTCTCATCAGGGTTGCGTCCATATGAGGACTGATAGACAAGTCCCATCTCTCACAATATGGAGTAACGGGGTCATCGCCACAACCGATATCAATGCCTTTTCCTACACAATACTTTTCAAAGAAATCTTCAAGGTTTCTTCTATCACGAGCTTTTGATGTTTCACCCATAACACAATCTGTTTATGGTGCCGATGGAGAGATTTGAACTCCCATGCCCGAAGGCGCTGCGTTCTAAGCGCAGTGCGTCTGCCAATTCCGCCACATCGGCTTCTGGAGCGGGTAGCGGGAGTCGAACCCGCCTTTGTCACGTTGGCAACGTGATGCCTGACCGCTAGACTATACCCGCTTATTCTTTTCGAAAATAAATCTGGAAGTCTGAAACGTCATCAAAAAACACGCTACAGACAACCAACCCGTAACTGTAGATGTTCAGCTGATAAGGTCTTTCATCTGAATCGTGATTGTCAACCTTCAACTTACTCGCCTGAATGACAACCGAAAAATCGTCACCCTTCTTTATCAGAATAGGCGTCTGGTTGAAAAACATCTCTTCTTTCTTTATCAGCTCATCAACATCAATTTCGGCATATGTTGCCATGACATATTCCTTTCATAATGGTTTTACCCATTATATCACGGTTACAGTTGAATGTAAATATGGTGGAGCTGAGGGGAGTCGAACCCCTGACTTTCTGACTGAAAGTCGAATGCTCCCCCAAGCTGAGTTACAGCTCATTACCATTGTATAAACTCTTCCGCCCTATGAACACCCTTCTTTTGTTTATTTTTTGCTTCAAATAATCGTAATGTTATTGTTAAAGATTCTTTACTGAAAACAATTGGTATCCAATAAAAAGTTTCGTGATTTGGATTATAGACTATTATTGCGTCTATATCTTTTACAGTATATTTTTGTGTATTTTGACCTTGTGTAGAATCAAATTTTACAAAGAGTGAACCTTTATATGGTGTAACATATTTAACTTGAACGCGATAAAATATACCCTCTTTTTCAAGAACAAGGTCGTAAATTGTGCCTTCCATTGGAAACGATGGTATATATCCTCTTTTAAGAGCCTCTTGTGCAACAGCTAATAAACCAATGTTTCCTTTTTTTGTAGTTTCACTCTTCATAATTTTCTGGCTCTCCCTCAAGGATTCGAACCTCGACAGCAACGTTCAGAGCGTTGTGGCCTACCATTAGCCGAAGGGAGAATGGTGGAGAGGGACGGAATTGAACCGCCGACACCTTGCTCTTCAGGCAAGTGCTACTACCGACTGAGCTACCTCTCCTATTTTTCTGGAGCAAGGTGTTTTTTGGTTTGTGGTTATCCTTGCTCAATCCCACATCGTTGACGTATGTTTCTGGTCGGGCGTAGGGGAGTCGAACCCTCTGTCATCAGATTGAAAGCCTGACGGCCTAGCCATTAGCCGAACGCCCGATATATTCTTGGCAGACCGTGAAGGATTCGAACCCTCATCTGCTCGCTTTGGAGGCGAGTGTGTTGCTCGATTACACCAACGGTCCTAATTTTCATTGGTGGGGCGTGATGGAGTCGCACCACCCGTGCCCGAAGGCACCGGATTTACAGTCCGGCCCGCTTCTACCTACGGAATAACGCCCCTGATATTTTGGTGGAGTCGATGGGATTCGAACCCACTCTCTCCTGATTGCAAGTCAGGTGCTTTCCCAAATAAGCTACGACCCCGTATTTTCTGGCGGTCATGAAGGGACTCGAACCCTCGTCGGCTTGCTCGACAGGCAAGTGCACTAGCCGCTGTGCTACATGACCGTATATTTTCGGTTCGCAGGAAGGTGTTTTTTATCTTTCCCCATTTTGCTCCCTGTCCCCTCAAGGACTTGAGTTCTGGGCCTTCCTAGCGTTCGTAATTTCAATGGTAGCGGGTGAAGGAATTGAACCTTCGACCTTCACGGTGTAAACGTGACGCTCTCCCAATTGAGCTAACCCGCCATATTTTCTATAATCATATCACAACTGACAGGAAATGTCAATATGTAACATAAAAAATTTTTTCTCAATAATTTCAAGTAGATGGTAGGGTCGGCGGGGATTGAACCCACAAAAATTGCGTGCAAGGCAATTATGATCCCATTTCATCACATCCCCATATTTTATATGTAAAAAATAGTGGAGTAAAACTCTTTTACCTGAAATATTCAATTACCCCAACATTACATTTATTTTATTATAGTGTAGTAAGATACGTCTATCTCCCTGTCAGATGGAATCGAACCATTCCTTCCCCTATTGGGGCTGTGCTAGCCGTTACACCATTTTGACAACTACACTTGATACAAGGTGCACCTTGTATCTATTCATACAGTATCATTGATCGTACAAGGAGTCGAACCTCGTCTATACCAAAACGTAGTTACTATATGAAAATTTTATTTTCTGGCGACAACGAAGGGACTCGAACCCTCGTAAGCCTGATCGACAGTCAGGTGCACTAGCCACTGTGCTACGTTGCCATATTCTATATAAAGAGGAATTCCTCTTTTATTTCAAGGTTTGCCGGATGGTATTTTTTATCTTTCCCCATTTTGCTCCTTACCCTTTCAAGGGCTTGAGTTCTGGGCCATCCGAGCAATCTTTGGTAGCGGGTGAGGGTTTCGATCCCCCTACATTCACGGTGTAAACGTGATGCTCTCCCGATTGAGCTAACCCGCCACATTTTCTATGGTGGACGATGAAGGAATCGAACCTTCTCTAAACAGTACGTCAAACTGTCACTTTCCCACTAAGCTAATCGTCCAATTTTTCTACGTCCTAATATACCATCTCTCTTTTTATATTCTTTCAAAGAATGACAATTAGGACAAAGTAATTCTAAATTATCCTCTGTTGAATTTGTAAAATCACCATCTTTATGATGAAATTCAAGAGGACTTTTATTTGTGTAGGGGTTTACTTCGCTCCATCCACACAAAGAACATTTACTCTTATATTTTTCTAGGATATACCTTCTTACATGGTTTGATAAACAAAACCCGTTAGACTTCCCAGCCAGAGTATTTCCTGTAACAAGACCATTTTTCCATTTTTCAATATACTCTTTATATTGAAAATCATTCTGGCATTTATTATTACAAAAAATATAATTTACTCTTTTACATTCCTTATTACAGTTTAAACACTTATTTCTAGGTAACTTCTTATTCATAATTTTATATATGGAGTATGGGACGGCACGAATGGCCCGGACGCTACTGTAACTATAACGGCCCAATCGTCCGTATCCCACATTATTTACTGGTCGGAGATGCAGGGATCGAACCTGCGACTTCCTGATCCCAAGTCAGGCACGCTACCATCTGCGCTAATCTCCGTAATGTAACTTCCTGTGACAGTTAGAACACAAAACATCACATTTCTGTATTTCTAAAAGAACAAGTTGTTTATTTTTTTCAGAAAAGGATTTAGCTGGTATTGATGATATTGTAAAGTCCTTTTCTTTTTTATCTTTATGATGAAAGTCCAGACAGGCAGGATGATCCTCACCACATCCGATACATTTCAATTTTAACTTTCCTAACCATTCTCTCCAATCTTGTCGCCTTTTATTATTTTTCTCAAGATAGAGAGTTTTATTCTTTATATAATCTTCTTTAAAATGGATTGTCCTACACTCTTTACATCTATGTTGGTATCCATCGGGTCTGGTTTTGTTTTTATTAAACTCCGATAGTTCTTTTTCCTTTTTACATGTATTACATATTTTTGTTTCCATAGTAGCATCCTCTTTATAGATTATACTACTATTTATGGTTCAAGTCAAGATATTTTTTGAACCAGTTTATTTTCCCTTTCTACGATCCTTGTATCGGTCTGTTCTTGGTTTCCTTGAACGACCAGCGTTATCTCCGCCTCGATAGGGACAGCGATCACAAAAACCTTCTTTGTCCGCGTCCCGTGTTCTTTTCTCTCTCTTATATACCGTTGAGTTAGTGGTTAAATCTTCATCATCGTCAAAAAAATCTAAAGCGGTCTTTACGTCCATCCTCGCCTCCGTTTTAGCCAAAAAAAGGGTGAGGCCCGAAAGACCTCACCCTTCGTGGGGGGTTTCTGACCTGTTACGGTCTGACGGGTTCTGTCTTTGGTCCTTCTGCCTTCTTCGCTGGCTTCGTTGCCTTCTTGGCCTTCTTTGCCTTCTTGGCTTTCTTTGCCTTCTTGGCCTTCTTATCCTTCTTTACTTCCTTCTTCACTGTCTGTTCCTGTTTCTTGGGAACTTCGGGCGAAGCGGCGCCAGTCTGAGCATAAGCCGGGATGCCTGTCAGGAGAAACAAACTCGCGATGAAATAAACTAGCCACTTCTTCATAATTTTTTCACCATCCTCTATAGGATAATAATTTCGGCCCCGAATGGGGTCACAGTATTATTTATATCACGAAATAATAAAAATGTAAACATCAGAAAAAAAAATATTTTGGCTCCCGCAACTGGATTCGAACCAATAATTGATGGTTAACAGCCATCCGTGATACCCTTTCACCATGCGGGAGTATTCTGGTGGAGGCGGCCGGAATCGAACCGGCGTCCGCTATTCTTCAAACGTAAAGTCGTTCACATGCTTAGTCCGGCTGTATCTCACCGGAAATCCCACCGGACGGGAATTTCCGGGCGACGTTTTTTGTATACCGTATCCTCACCAAAACACGTCGGCAAAAAACTTGAAGAAAACGGGGTATGTTTCCTATCCCTCTATCACCAAAAACATACCAGAACGGTTTCAAGAGGGGCTGCACTAGGCAGCTTGTGCATAAACGAAGTCGCCGTTTATTGCGTTTCCGCTGATTAGAGAGGCCAACGGATTCCTCTGCATGCACCTCACGTTCTCACTAACAGCGTCGAAACCTTGACGCCCCCAAATTTCCAATGAACTGTGTCAGAGTATACACTATTTAGTCGGAAATGTAAATATGTAACTCAAAAAATTTTTTTCTCAATGATTTCAAGTCTTTCCGAAAAATCAGAAACAGACAGAAAAAATATCTGCTCTTTTTCAAAATTCGAATGTTTACAATCACATAAAGGTCTGGTAGAATGGTCACAAATAGAAAATCTATGCTCAGAATATGAGAAAGGAGAAGTGCGTATGAATCGAAAAGACCTAACTGATTTTGTGTCAAGTGATATGAATATCACGAAGACAGATGCAAAGCTCGCAGTCGATTCCGTTGTGAGCGGTATTATGAATGGTATCGTTCAGGATGGAAAGGTGACGGTCATTGGTCTTGGAACATTCTACCTTCTTGGACGTTCTGCGAGAACCATCAAGAACCCCAAGACAGGAGAGGATGTTCAAGTTCCAGAGAAGACTGTTATCAAGTTTCGGCCATCAAAACTTTTGAAATCTGTCGTCAACGAAAGAGAGTAAGATATGTCAACTACAATATGGACATTCAAGTATGAACCGAAAACATTTGACGAGATGATATTGAACGATGTCGTCAAGCCACAGTTGAAGAAAGCACTTGTGGAAATTCCCAACCTGATGCTTGTCGGTCCTCCCGGTGTCGGAAAGGGGACGTTCACGAATATCTTCTTGAGAACCACCAAGCTGGATTACATCAAGCTGAACTGCTCGGATGAAACATCCATCGACGCCATGAGGACAAAGGTGAAATCCTTCGCAACCGCATTGGGAACAACCCCTATGAAAATAGTGGTGCTGAATGAGAGTGACCACCTGTCCGACAGCGCACAGGCGATGTTGAGGGACTTGATTGAATCGGTGGAAAGCATTACCCGTTTTATCTTTCAATGTAACTACGGACATCGAATGATAAAGGAGATACATTCCCGATGTCAGGTCATCGAGTTGAATAATCCGCCTGCAAAGGAAATCTATCGGCATGTGATGGACATTCTGAAAAAGGAAAAGGTGGAAGTCAAGGACAATAAGGCCATCGTTCATATCATCAAACAGCTTTATCCCGATGTCAGAAAAATCATCCACACTTTACAATTGAATACGATTGATGGTAAGATAGAAACGATAAAGATGGATGAGGTTCAAGAGGTTCATCAACAAATTCTTGATTCGATACTCAAGAAAGACCTTGATGAAGTGAGAAAGCTCTTGAGAAATCATTCCATCAACTATCCAGACCTCTACGCTCACTTATATGAGAATGTGGATAAATTCAAGTCACCGGGAGATGCAATTCTCATCATCGGCGAACATCTGTATCGTGATGGTCTGGTTGCAATAAAGGAAATCAATTTTGTGACGATGGTTGTTTCTCTGCTAAAAAGAGGAATCATATGAAGGAGAGGACACTTTTCAACATTCTCGACACGATATTTCTGAAAACGGGAATGGACTATGAGAAGAGGATTGCACCTGCATATATCCTTTCTCTATGGCTCTCTCACGACAGACAGCTCGTTGAAATAGTGAATGATATAAATCATTTACAGTTCAACTTGCCGGATGAAATGATTTATCGGTATTACTATTACAAGGTTCCAAAGGGTAAACGATTTATCCGATGGCCAAAGAAAACAGAGAAAGACAAACAAAGAGAAAAAGAGATATCAGAATTGTGTGAACAGTTTGGTATCTCCAAGAGAGAAGCAGGAAAATATGTTCGATGAACAAAAACCTGATGTAGGTCTTCGGACTCGACGGGGAAGATGTGCGTCCTGTCCAAAACGACATTCCTGTAGATGTCAATGGAGTGACCACATGCAGACACAAAAACCGTTGACATCAAGGCTGCAAAATTTTATTGTTCGTAACCACAAGACGATATTCCCTGTCTATGACAGATATGGCAGGCTTATTGGAGTATGGAGAAAAAGATAGTTTACATTTTCTCCTATTCCTGTTATAATTACATTATAAATAAAACGGAGTGTGAATATGAAATTGAATGTAGAAAATCTCAAGAGTGTCTTGCAGAAGGCTACTCTCAACTTTTCCATTGAAAGTGTTCAGTTGAAACTGACATCGGAAAAGATTGAGTCAAAGATGTTGATGCAACATTCCAAGGATGCGATTGTCATCCTTGATGTGAAGAATGATGTGTTGGAATTGAAGAAGGGTTCAGAATATGTCTTCAATTTTTCTGAACCAAGTCAGTCCATCATGCCCTATCTGAACCTGTTGGATGAGGAAGAGGCAGAGGTGAAGATTTTCGATGAGAAGATTTCCATCACAGCAGGAAGGCAGAAGTCCAACATATTCTTCTGCGCACCTCAAGTGGTGACGGTGTTTTCAGCATCCGCGCCCAGAGAAGGTATCAAGTATTTCATTACCTTCGACTTGGACGACGCCTTTGTCAACTACTTCAACAAGATAAAGAAAATCGGTATGAGGTTCGGAAAGGTTTACTTCTCCGTTGAGAACAACATCTTCAATATGGAAACAACGGATAAGCAGAACTCTCTGTCCAATACCGTGAAGTTTGACCTGATGGAAGTGAAGGAACCCAACCTGACGCTTTGCTTCGAATATAAGAACATCGTCAACCTGATGGATGTTGTTGGCAGAAGGTTCTCTGATTTCAGACTGTCGTTCACTTATATAAGGGAACAAAATCTTGGAATGTCCTTTATGGAGAAGAAGGATGGTTCTGAAAAATATTACCTGATGTCAAAAATGGAAAATTAGGATGTTTACATTCTGTGCGATTTATGGTATATTGAAGACTACTACGGTAGGAAAAAAATAAAGTCTCAAATTTTTCGAGGAGGTTTCGTATGGACAGAGATGTATGGAATGGCGCTGATGAGAGAGTGGGTTCGTTCACGGGCCGCACGCAGGCTATCGTAAACGGTTCAACCTTTGACCTCACCCCCGGCACCAGCTTCAAGGAGGCTGTTCTTCAACTGTCGAAGGACGCGGGTTTCGGAAAGTTCAGAGTGTTTCTGAACGGTTCGGAAATCAAGCCCTCGATGGCTCCTGAGCTTATCAGCGAAGGTGACAAGATTGAGGTTCGCCCCTACGATGTCGCTGGTTTCTAATTGAGAAGGGGGTGGGTGTGCAAGACACAACGCCCCCACTCAATTCAACCCTCAACAAGAAGAAAGGTGTGTTAGCATGGCTGTTACGAAAGACAAAAGTGATGTGGCAGGTTCTCTCCGAAAGGATATGGAAGAGGCATTTGCTACGTTGGATACCGTAAAGGTGGATGATGTTACTCTCAAGGGAGTGACGATGAGGATTGGCGACAAGGTTCTCAAACTGCAGGTCGTCCAGACCACGCCGATTGATGTCGTGGAAGAAATCAAGGCGGAGTATAAAACCGCTCTGAACAAGAGGCTTGAGAGCATCAAGGGTGTCATCCATCAGAAGGTTACGGATATGACAAACTTCGTTTCCCAAATTCGTGAGGAAATGGAGAAGAAAGAGGAAGAGCTGAAAAAGAGGCTTGACCGAGCGCAGATTATGCCTCCTCTCACGATGGAGCATATGCAGAAGGGTCTGTCCGTTGCACCGGGAGCCAGAAAGAATGAAATCATCTGGTTCGTCCGTTCAGTCTATTGGCCGAAGTTTATCGACAGAAAGCCAATCGAACCCAAGTATGCCAAGAAGCTGATTACACCGATGGTCATCCAGATTACTACAGAGGGCGACCAAGTAAAAATGGTTTCGACAAAAACGATGATAGGTCTTCGTGACTTTTCTCACTACCATCAGGCAAACCCTGACTGCTGGGGTAGATGGGTATGGGCACGAAAGTTCAAGACCCCCGATGATATCATCGCTCTGGCAAGAGAGGCCGAAGGTGTTCTTGAAAACATCAACAGCGGCTCTATCGCCAAGAGAAACCCTGTCGGACTTCCGACCTTCCAAGTGTTACAGAGACACTTGATGAAAGAGAAAGGCCCGTTGAAGGTCGAGGTCGATGAGAGTAACGCACGGACAGGGGTATCGCCCAGAACTGATATTGACCAAGAAGATGCTTGGTCTACCTAATAAGCAGAGAGGAAATCACTTTCCTGTGTGATGTGGAAAGGAGAAGTTGAATATCGGATAATTGTCAGTTAGTGAAATCAAGCCGCCTGCTAGGATAAACATTCTCAGCTATGTTGGTGATACACAGGGGTGCGGGACGATACGAATTATCTTTCCGCACCTGCTTCTTCCCCACCTACGCAAGGATGGTTATCAGTTTACAGGCTTTTATAGTGCATATTTTATAACTCTGAAAGATTACTACCGGAACTTTACATTCGTCCAGTTCCAGAGAGCCGCAACAGAGGCACATCGTAATCTTATCTATCGTTTCTTGTCAGCAATCGGGAATGAAACAAAAACCCCTCTTATCTATGAGATTGACGATTTGTTGACCGACATTCCGAAGTGGAATATCGCTCACGATTATTATATGTCCAATCTCAAGTATACGGAAGAAATCTTGAGAATGGTGAACGGTATAACTGTTTCTACGGAACCTCTGAAAAAGGTTTACTCAAAATATAACAAGAATATTGATGTCATACCAAACCATCTGCCCAAATTTATGTGGGGCGACCCCAAACCAAAACATCTTCGGGAACCAAGAACCAAGAAGCCTCGTATCATTTGGGCGGGGTCGGAGACACATTTTGCTATTCAGAAAGGAAGAGAAGGAAGCGATTTCGGCGAAGAGTTGATAAAATTTATTCGTGGAACGGTAGATAAATATCAATGGGTGATAATAACGGGAGCACCGCCTCCTTTTCTCGTTGACTTGAGAGATAAGATTGAAATCCACAGGTGGAAAAATATTTTTGAGTATCCATCCTTCATCAAAGGTCTGGACGTGGACTTTGGAATTGCTCCTCTACATCAATGTTTATTCAATGAATGTAAATCCAATATCAAGATGTTGGAATATGTGGCTACCGGAATCCCGGCAGTCTACAGTAAAATTGAACCTTATAAGAACGCACATTTACAAGCAACCTCGGATGGTGAGATAATATCTTATATCGAAAAACTTGCTGAGGACGTTGACCTTCGAAAGACTGCTTGGGAACACGACTATCAGGCTGTGAAAGACCAGTTGTGGTGGGAAGATAATAACTACAAAAACCTCAAACAGTATGTGAACGCCTACCTCGGCTTGTTCGGCAAGACTATACCATTCTAGGAAGGTGCGTTATGGAAGTCATTGATGTCTACACCGCATTTCGTAAAGCTCAATCAAATTTCTTCTCAAGACCCTACAAACTACCGAAAGACTTCGAATACTACTGCCAGACAAAGATGTCACCAAACAACCGAGAAAATCTGGAAAAATTAGCAAGGAATTTTTCAACCCGTTGGCAGAACATTGACATAGATAAATATATGAGATATGGATTTGAACTGTTTGGAAAGACATTTACATACGCAAAATTTTTAGACAGAAGACTATTGAAACTATACATCGAAAAAGACAAGAACGAAAAGAGAGAAGTAAAGATAGAGAAGAGAACCATCATCGAATCAGCAAAGTTTGTAAAAAAGTTTATCAGGTCCGTTCAGGTTGAACCAACGGACATTCCACCTCTCGTCCAATACGGAAGGCTCCAAATCGGGCGCCTGTCCGCCGCTGTGTCGCACTATCTTACGAATCGAATCGACAAATATTTTCTTGTCTGGTTGATTGACCAAGGCGTAGTAAGGCTTACTGACCAAGACCGTGCGATGATACCCTTGATTGTTGACAATTATCGAGACTATCTCGAAAAGGTAAAGCGAATCGAAACCTTTATGGTTCGAATAAAAGAGTCAATCAATGAATAGTATGGAGAAACGATGGCAAAAAAGATAAAAAGAAAGGACTTGTTGACTACCTCTCCTTCGGGTGGTAAAATGATTTATGACAAGGAGTATTCACAAGAGATAAAAGAGCTCTATAAGGTCAGCGACCTCAATGAAATAAAAAAGGGGGTGATTACAGCCGATGATAAAACCGCCGGAGTGTTCGTTCCGAAAAAGCTCAATGGATAAAACCCTTGACCTTTTGAGAAAACGCAATCCCATTATACTTGAGTATGGAATGGTTCGACATCCTGAAAATTGGGAAGGCGACGGGTTTTCAACCATCCATTTTGCATATCATATTGCACAATATAATGGTATGTTGATTTCTGTAGACATTGAGTCTGTGAATGTTTTTGTTTCTCATCAACTACTGAAAAAGTATGAGATACCACAAAAGAATGTTTTTCTGATTTGTGCAGATGCTCTGTGTTTTATGGAAAGGATGAAACTGGAATATGTAGACCTTCTCTATCTGGATGCATGGGATTGTGATGGTGGTAAGTTGGAAGAAAGTGCAAAGATGCACATGCACGCTTTCAATATGTCAGAGAAATGGCTTCGTTCCGGTTCTCTGGTATTGATTGACGACATCATCAGTCAGGACACTTTGGCTGGAAAAGGTCAGTATCTTATTCCATACTTGAGAAACATAGGATACGAAGAGTTACATAGGGGGTATCAATTTTTGTTCAGAAAACCATAACGGGAGATATTGAATGGATAGGATTACCTATAGAACTAACAGGCAAATATTGGAACAGATTGAAGAAATTGTAAGAAAATTGAGGCTAGAAGTAAGCGACTTGACAGAAAGAGTAGAAAAACTTGAAAGAAAAGTATCAGAAAACGGAAATGGAAAAAACATAAGATAAAGGAGAAAAAATATGAGTAAATGGATAAAGAAAGATTTATTTGATGAATTTGTGCAGGAGCGTCAAAACGACGAATCAACCAAGAAGGGGGCTACGGTCAGAAGGTCAGACACCGTTTGGCAGACTCCATCAATGGGAACACAGGATAAGGCGAAGGTATACGAAATTCGTTTCCTTCCAGACCCCAACGGGAAGTTCTATAAGAAATTCTATTATCACGGCTTCAAGTCCGGTGAGAGATGGTATTTCCCGCTTTGCACGAAAACCTATGATTTTTATAACTGGTGTCCGTTCTGTGCGGCAGCTTCAAAGCTGTATATGGGAACGGCAACAGACAAGGCACAGGCAAGTGTTATCAAGAGAAAAGAAAAGTTCGTCGGCAACATTTATATTGTCGATGACCCCCGTGATGCTGACAAGACAGAGGACTCTGCAAAGGTAACAGGAACCGTCAAGCTCTACGAGTTCCCAGCAGAAGTTGAATCGAAAATCAAGAGCACCATTACAGATGCAAAGCATGGATTAGGTGCTTCCGTATTTGACCCCGGTGAGGATGGATATAACTTTATCGTGAAGGTCAAGGCGACAAAGCCAACAAAGGAAGGAAAACAATGGCCGGTTTATGCAGATTCAGAATTTGCCCGTAAGAACTCTGCACTTGGAACCGATAAGCAGATTCAGACAATTCTTGCATCCACCTTCGATGTTGACGAGTATATCAAGTCACAGATGATGTCTGATGAAGACACCATCGCCATTCTCAAGAACGAGATGTTGTGGGAACTGGTGAAGGACGAGTGGCAGAGATACAAGGGTAAGTTGGTTGGTGAGAACGGTGGTTCGAAGCCGGAACCCGAACCAGAAGTAAAAAAGTCGGTTCAGATGAAGAAGGAAGAAGATGTTCCAGACACGGTTCTCAAGAACGCTCCAAAGGATGATACGGATGAGGAGCTATTGAGAGAACTGGATGAACTGTAATATTACATTGGAATTTTACAAGAAGGGAGCCATATTTCGTGGCTCCCTTCTTTTTATCCCTTGAATATTATCTTCATCGCCTGTTTTATCTTTTCATCGGGAAATTTATATCCAGTATGATATAGAGCAAATAGAATGGCCCAGATTTCCTTGTCTTCGTTTGTTCCACCAGAATGAGAATATGCGTATTCATTATCATCATCAAACTTGAATGTCTTATATGACCATCCGGGCACTTTTGATTTATATTGTTCCTTTATATGTCGTGTAAGAGACTTTATCCAATCTGAATTATATCGAAAATATGCCGCATGACCAAGTTCGTGTAACATTGTTTTTTCATCTGCCGTCCCCGGCACGGCTATGATATCTGCAAACTCAACATATCTTGAAAATTTGAAAGACTTCCCAGCATCCTTCCATCGAGTTTTCAGTCCGTGCTTTCTCTGCACTTCCTTTATTTTTGATGGAGGGTCATAGTCAGGTAGTGACTCAAACCATCGAATGTCTTTTACTTTTTCCAATAGGTATCTTTCTAGTCTCATAAGACTATTTATAAATAATATCATGATAAAGATATATAAAGCAACAAATACTATCAATGGTAAAGCCTATATCGGGATAACCAATAAAAGTATCAAAACCAGAAAGAAAGAACACGAAAAGGGAACAAAACAGAAAGATTCCCTCTTCACGATTGCATTGAAATCGTTTGGCACCGATAATTTCTCATGGGAAATTCTTGAATTTCATACAGACAGAAAAACAGCTATTAGAAGAGAAGTTGAACTCATAAAAGAGCATCAAACACTTATATCAGAAAATGGATATAATGTTCAAGAAAGAGAAAATCATGGTGGATGTAGAGGAAAAGAACCACTTGAAATGATTGAAGAATTGGACAGTATTCTAACAGTTGTAAATCATTATGGTTATTAGGTTGAACGAAACGTTCAACGCTAAATGAAACGTTTTAACATCCTATTCAAAAACCCTACCAAAAAATTAGTTTCTTTTTTTACGTCACATCGAAAACACTCCAACAAATTGAAATTATTCAAGAAAAAATATTTTTCAAAAAACGGTTAAGTTGGTATAGATTTCTCAATGTAAGGATGGTAAGAAAACAAAATAAACCCGAAAGGAGATTATAGCCATGAAGAAACACCTTACAACCATTATGACAGCCATCGCAGTTATTCTCATCACCGCAACATTCGGTATTGCCGAAGGTATGGCCACCGCAAATGCCGGCGTCAATTTCCCATACTTCCATTTGGGCGCTCTCATTATCGGTGGACTGACAATTGTTTCGCTTCAGAGTAAGTATCCTAAACTTCGAATGAGTGAAACAGTTGGTTCCTTCGCTCTTTACACGGTGTTGGTTGCTCTGTTCACTTCTCCGGTTGCAGAGTTTATCAAGAACCTTATCAGCTAAGGAGCTGGTTATGTACCAACTACGTTACATACTTTCGTTGGGTTCATATGGATTTTCAATCGTAATAACATCCATGCTCTGCCTATACCTAGGCATCTGGATTGATGGAGTGTTGAAGATGGAACCTACATTTACAATCGGTCTACTCTTTCTGGGCATTGTCCTCTGTGTCGGCAGATTGTATAAGGAAGCATGGAATAACCGTAACAAGTAGTCGAGTTATTTACATATTCCCCTGAAAATAGTATAATACCATTATAAATAGAAGTGGTAGAAACTTTCAGGGGAATATCTTTGCGTGTCGATTGAAAGAGACAAATATCTTACATTACAAATGGGTATGTGTTGGCATGAGATAATGACCGTGACCGACAGGTTCGGCAACAATATCTATGTCTGTAAAAAGTGTGGGTCAACTCCTCTCTTTAGGATTGATTCCTTTGTCACACCAAATTTTTCCGAATTAGCTTGGTTCGAACATTTGTATACTTGGGTATCATACGATACAAGATTTGCTCCCATGTTTATGTCGGATTATAATCCTCTGAATAAAGGCCCGATATCTCCTGACGACTTTGCAAATCTGGTTTATATGTTCTTGAAGGAACAGGAAAAGACCGAATGTGAAAAGGAAACTATTTTTGATAAATTGAAAAGGATGTGGAAAAATGAAAAAGATTGAAATCATCAGCCCAGAAGAAATTCATCGGTGTGCAAAAGACAAGGGATGGTGGGATAGAGAAAGGCAGATACCCGAACTGCTCTGTCTCATGCATAGCGAATTATCAGAAGCATTGGAAGGATATAGAAATCACATACCGGAAGGACATCCCGGTTGTTTTTCGGAAGAACTGGCCGATGTCATCATTCGTATATGGGACGTGTGTGGAGCGATGGGTATAGACATCGCAGAGGCGGTTCAAAGAAAACACGAATACAATCTTACACGATCTTATAGGCATGGTAATAAAAGATGTTAGAAAAAGGAAGAAAGACAACCAAGGGTAAACGTATATGCGTTGACTTGGACGGTGTTATACACAGGTATTCAAAAAAATATCACGATGGGACATTATACGATGTTCCTCACAAGGGAGCAAAGGAGTTTCTACAAAAACTCAAAGACAGGGGATTTTGTATTGTTGTTTTTACTGCACGTCCACTCGACGTGCCTGACTACAACAAAGGCATTGAAACTGTAGAAAAGTGGCTTGACAAGCACGACATCCCCTACGATTATGTAACCTCATTGAAGGTTCCTGCTGTTGCATATATTGACGATAGAGCCATACACTTCGATGGCGATTGGAACAAGGTTGAGAAGAACCTTGAAAAGATAGAAAGGGAAAATGCCTCTGAAATCTTTGAAGGTGATATGGATTGGGGATATTACGATTACGATGACGATATAGGAACAGTCCTCTATAAATATATTACAAAATAGAGGATTTTGTTATACAGAACTGCCAAGAAAACCCCGTCCGCTTGCGGCGGGGATGAATTGGCAAAATAATTGCAAAAACCACTTGGCAAATTCTAAATATGATAGTATATTACAGGTAAGATACTAATAAATGGAGTGAATAAATTGTATAAGACGCAATCAAACCAAATAAGACAATTGAGTAAAGATCAATACAATCTTTTAAGAAAGATGTGTTGGCATTCTGCTCGTCTTTACAATTTTGGTTTGTATAGTGTTCGTCAAAACTTTTTTGAAACCAAAACATATCTACCTTATCCACAAAACTATCATTATTGCAAGACAAATGAAAATTATCAAATATTACCTTCTGTAATTGGACAACAAACCCTTAAAGTTGTCGATAGAAGTTTTAAATCGTTTTTTGGATTGTTAAAAGCAAAGAAAAAAGGTAAATATCAAAACAGAATTTCAATCCCAAAGTATCTACCAAAAGAGGGGTATTTTCAGTTGGTAATCCCTAAAAATGGTTTTCAAATTAAAGGAGATAAAATTCATATAGGCATTTCAAGACAATTAAAAGAAGAAACTGGGTTGAAGCATATCGTTTTAGATTTTCCAACACAGATAGAAAAAGAAAGTGTTCAGGAAATAAGAATAATTCCACAACAGAAAGCAACATTTTTTAAAATGGAGGTAGTATATGAAGTAGAAGAACAAAATTTAAATCTTAATCAAGATAATGTTTTAAGTATTGATATTGGTTTATCCAATCTTGCTACTTGCTACGATGTTTCAAATAATAGGGCGTTCATAATGGACGGGAGAAAGCTCAAATCAATTAACTATTACTGGAACAAAAAGAACGCAAAGTTGCAAAGTATTAAGGACAAACAAAATATCAAGGGTTACACAAAACAGCAATTCCTGTTGAAGAGAAAAAGAGAGAATCGTATTAAAGATGTAATGAAAAAAACAGCTAAATATATTCTTGATTACTGTGTTGAAAATAATATTGGAACAATCGTAGTAGGACACAACAAGGGATGGAAGCAGGAAATAAATATAGGTAAAAGGAACAATCAGAATTTTGTCCAAGTTCCTTTTGGATATTTGATGTCAATGTTGGAATCCAAGTGTCAAGAATATGGATTAAGATATCTTGAGATACAAGAATCTCATACTTCTAAATGTTCAGCAATTGATAATGAAGAAATTAAACACCATGATGAGTATGTAGGGAAAAGAGTAAAAAGAGGTTTGTTTAAATCCAAAGACGGAATATTGATAAATTCAGATGTAAATGGTGCTATCAATATAGCCCGTAAATCAAAAGTAACGGGAATGCGAGAAATCGCTAACTCATTAAAGGGCATTGTGGCGTTCCCTAAACGAATAAGGATTGCAAATGAGTAATCAACCTTCGTTTGAAGCCACGGGGCTTGCCCTGTGGCGTGTCACATTCAAGAATATAATACAAGAATAAACGGATATAATCTTACAAATGGTGGAGATGGTGTTCATGGGTGGGTTCCCTCTGAAGAAACAAGAAAAAAAATATCTGAAGCAAATAAAGGACAAATACCTTGGATAAAAGGAAAACATCAAACAAAAGATCATATAAAAAAAAGAATTGAAGCAACAAGAAGAAAATTAAAGGGAAGAAAAAGAAAACCGTTTTCAGAAGAAACAAGGAAAAAAATGTCTGAAGCAAGAAAAAGAAATTGGGAAAATGTAGAATATAGAAAATACCATACTGAAAGAATGAAAGGGAACAAATATGGTATAAGATAATTATGAAAGGAAGTAAATCAAAGGGGTCTTCATTTGAAAGAGAAATTGCTAAATTTTTGACAAAATGGGTTTCTGGTCAAGAAAAAGAATTATATTATTGGAGAAGTCCTAGTAGTGGTGCAGTTGCAACATTGAACGTTGGAAGTAAGGAAATTTCCGGTGACATAATAGCTCTACGACCAGAGGGCGCTTTTCTTACAGACAGATTTTCCATAGAGCTGAAAACTGGATATCCGAAAGCATCCTTTCATCAACATCTCAAAGACAACAAAAACTTTGAGATAGAAAATTTCTGGAAACAATGTGTTCGTGATGCTTCAAAGGCAGACAAACAGGGAATGTTGATTTACCGAAAGCTAGGATATCCAATTATTCTCGGCATCGGTTGTCAGACGAAGTTTCTCTTGAAGGATTATCTGAAAGATGTAAAATCTGTCCAGCTGATATTTGACAACGGAACGCCTTCGATTGCTTTCTTTGATATGAAAAAATTTTTTGAGAAGGTTACACCAGAGGTTATAAAGAAACTATGAAGCTGAAACTGAACGCACAAGAATTTGGTGACTTTGTTGTAGCCTTTCTCTATGACAAAATGTCAAATCCAGAGCAAGTGTCTCCATCGGAAGTGGCACCAGAGTTCAGTGAGTTCGTGGAAATTCTACAGAGAAAAGGAACAAGAAGTATATTTCTTGCCTACTGGTTGAAGATGGACCCACAGTCAAGAGTCAGATATCGACTGGCAAGACCCGTGTTCAATCCACGAAGACCCGCACAGACCGTGTGGATAGAACTGAATTGGCAACCAATGCCTCCCGAAGAGGAGAAGGCAAGCATTCTGTCAAGGGCCGGCAAACTATTGAAGAGATTTATCGCCGGTGAGTTTGATGAAAAGGAGAAGAAAAAGTAATGGGTGAATTTTTCAACGATGTATTGGGATTTCAGACGATAGTATCGCCACAGACTGTAAAAACACAGTCTGATGTCGGTAACGACCAACCTGCGGAAAAACAACCGGAGGCAGAACCACAAAAGACAAGTGCAAACGAGCCACAAAAGGATACTGGTGGAGAGTCAGGTGGAAAGACAGAGACACCGAAACAGAGATTGTTTCCTACCGATGTTCCAGAGATAAAAACAAAAGACCAGAAGGATGGTCTTCCGGTGTTTGACGTTGACAAGGACGAGTTTTACCAGAATATGAACCACGGCAGAAAAAGGATTCGGTTCAAGTCTGGTTCTCCTGCCGCAGAGTATATGAGGAAAACCCGATACAATAAACCATTCTATATTCGTCACGGCGAGTATATGAGGAAAGTAAAATGAGCAAGATAAAAAAGATTCTCACAGAGGACTATAGACAGGCAAAATATTTTTCCGATGCTGTTGAATCTTCTATAGAGGAAATATGGAGAATCTATGATGAGATAGAGGGACAAACAGAATATCAAGATGACCAAAGATTCAAGATGTTATTGTTAAGAGTGAAGAATGATATTATGTCATTGAATAACTCATTCGATGACCTTATTCGTATTATTAACAAGATAAATTAGGAATAACAATGAGGTTGAGAGCGTTCATCACCTTGAGAGAAGCGTCGTATGCAGGAAATATTGGCTTCGAAGAGATGGTCAAGTTCTATCGTTCCGCATCTGACAACGAAATCGAAATAATGGAAAAAATCATAAAGAGAAATGATTGGAACGCTTTCAAGAAACTGATAGAAAAGGTGTTAGGAATTTCATTATCATAAAAAGGAAAGCAACTTGTTATGAAGGTGAATGTGTTTGACTTCAATAACCTTGCCATCCGTATTCTTTTCTTGAAGATGATAGGTGCGCAAGGCACAACCCCCGATTGGCAATACTGGAAATTTCTGGTATTCGACAATATCTACAAATCCCTGATACGAAATCCAGACTGTAAGGAAGTCCTTCTGGCTGTGGATAATCGACGGTCTTGGAGAAAACAGTATTGGGAAGGTTATAAAGCATCGAGAAAAGGACAAAGAGATAAGAGTCCCGTGGATTGGGATTCCTTCCATCTCCAATATGCAAAGTTTTGTTCAGAAATAAGAGAACACTTGCCTTTCAAGGTTATAGAAGTAAAGTCGGCAGAAGCAGACGACATCATCGGAACGGTAATTCTCAACCATCCAGAAAACGAGTATATCATCATCTCAACTGATGAGGATTATACTCAGCTCATCTCGCCGAATGTCAAACTCTACAATCCACTACAGAAAAAGTTTGTAGAACATCCAGACCCCGAAAGGTTTCTTGTGGAGAAATGTTTGCTGGGACAAAAGAAGGACGATATCCCCAACATTCGAACACCTCTGGATTGGCCGAAGGGAAGAAAAAGACCACCCTTCGGAGAACGAGCTTTGTCAAAAGTGATGGAAGAAGGATATGAAAACTGGTTACAGAAAAACGGTCTTGAAAAAAGATTTCGGGAAAATAAAATCCTTATTGATTTCAGAATGATACCAAAAGTCATTCAGGAACGGGTTTTGGAAGAATACCATAAATATGAATATCCACTTCCAGAAAAAATCTATGAGTTCTTCGCAAAGAATCAATTCAAGAGTTACTTGGAGTCGTTTACTTCGGTGGAAGAAAAATTGATGAGACTTTATTGAGGTTGATTATGTTTGACGATCTGGTGAATAAAGAAGAACAGGAGAAAAGAACATCATCAAGACCGAAAGGAATGTCAGCAAGAGAAATTCTTGAGTGTCTGAAAGATGAGTTCGAAGACGCTAACCACAAACATCTTACCAAGTCCACTTCCAAGGAGGCATACTGTAACGACCTTGAATGTATCATCATTCGAGCTTTCAACCGTGCAGGACTTGCTGGTGGACAAACATCATAGGAGAGAGTGTTATGGTTCAATATGTAATCATCAACGAAAAGGAAAGAATCAGGTTTGAAAAGGAACATCAGGTTCCATACGGATATGCAACGGGAATATTCATATCCAATTTGATGGAAGCTCTGTCTGTCTATGCGGAGATTCCAAGAGAAGTAAGAGATGATTATATTATCGAAAAAATATCAAACGATGTTATAACCGTTATATATCCAGAAGGAATGAAAAGTAGGTTTGCGGGAGAGTAAGTGATATGCCACAACTGTCAGATAATGCAAAAAAGATTATAAAGGATTTGTATGCAATCAACGGGGAAACACCCGATGATGTTTTCAAGAGAGGTGCAAGAGAGTTTGCTACCAATGACAAGGAATATGAGTTAGCCTATCGACTACAGAAGGAAAACATTTGGCGGGCAAACACTCCTCTATATTTCAATGCAGGAACAGACCATCCGATGTATTCTGCCTGTTGGGTCGTAGGTCTGGAAGATACAATGTCCAGTATCTACGATATTGCAAATGTTGCACGGAAGATATTCCAGCACGGGGCCGGCATCGGTATTCCCGTAGGAAATCTTCGTGAGAAGGACGCCTTCATTTACGAAGGAAAAACTGATAGACCACCCACAGGCAAATCATCCGGCCCTATCAGCTTTATGAAACTTTACGATGCAGTTGGTGAAACAACCAAGAGTGGCGGTAGGGCTAGAAGAGCCGCTATTCTTTGTTCCATGCAAGTGTGGCATCCGGACATTATGGAATTCATTTCCTGCAAAGAAATCGACGGACGATTGAGTAATATGAATATCTCCGTTGCAATTACAGACGAGTTTATGAGAGCCTTGGATGCCCGTATTCCATTCCCTCTTCGTAGTCCTTCAAACGGAGAACAAGTCAAGGAAGTTGTTCCTACTGAATTGTGGGATAAACTGGTAGAGATGGCGTGGAAGACCGCAGACCCCGGCGTTCTTTTCATTGACACGATCAACCGATATAATCCCCTCAAGAAAATAAAACTTATAGAAACCACAAACCCTTGCGTTATTGGTGATACTATAATTGCCGTTGCTGATGGTAGAAATTATGTTAGTATAAAACAGTTGGCGGAAGAAGGTAAAGATGTTCCTGTTTATTGTAAAGATAATAACGGAATAACAAAAATAAAAATGATGAGAAATCCAAGAATAACTGGATATAAACAAAAAATATATTCAGTAAATTTTGATGATGGTAGTAGTGTAAGATGCACCGGAAACCATAAATTTCTTATGAAAGACGGTTCAACCAAAGAAGCTAAAGACCTTCTCTCAAATGATAGTGTATTGATTTCGGCAAAATGGAAAGCCACATTTGAGGAAATTATAAAAAATTCAAACTCAAAATCACAAGAATATTGGTTACTCAATGATGGTAAGAAAAATATATTTGAACATAGATTTATCTATGAACAAATTTCTGGTGCAAAAATTCCAAAAGGATATGTTGTTCATCATAAAGATTATAATGGGTCAAATAACAATTTTGACAATCTTGAGGTTCTTTCGAAAGAAATGCATGATAATTTACATGATATTTCTGGTGATAAAAACCCAATGAGAAGATTTCCAGAAAAGAACATCTTCAATAATTCAGAAGTTCAAAGACGAATAAGAGAAAAATATCATATTGGTGCTAAAAGAACAGAAGAAACAAAGAAAAAAATAGGAGAAAAAACAAAAGAAAGATTTCTTGATAACATATTTCGTCAGAAACATAGCGAAGCCGTTTCAAGGTCTATGAAAACATCCGATAGTTTTCATACATATGTTCACGATAGAGCAATACAACATCTTGAAGAATGTAAAAAGAAAACAAACCTTGAATGTTATCTTGATGGAAATACTGTAATGGTAAAAAGAAAATGTGAATGGTGTAATAAAGAATTTAATGTTTTATTCAAAAACAGGGAACAATCATTCTGTTCATATTCCTGTTCTATCCATTCAAGATACAAAATATTCTCTGTCAATGAAACAGCAGAAAATCACAAAGTCGTTTCTGTTATAGAAAACGGATATGAAGATGTTTATAATGGAACTGTTGATGAGTTTCATAATTTTGGCATTGTCTTGGATAATAAGAAAAAAACCATCACAGGTAGAGAAAAAATAGAGATTGTATATACTTTGCAGTGTGGCGAGCAGCCTCTATGGCCCTTCACATCCTGTAATTTGAGTTCCATCAATGTTGCAAAGTTTGTCAAGGACGGGAAAATGGATTTTGACGCCCTGTATAAAACCGCTTATGATGTTATGGGCCTGATGGATAATATTATCGACAAGATGATTTTCCCCGATGAAAGGTTCAAGGAGAATGTATTGAAATACCGTCCTGTAGGTATCGGTATTATGGGCCTTGCGGATGCTTTTTTCGAAATGGATGTCAAGTATGATGGAAACGATGGTAAATCAATGGCGGAGTCCATTATGATGACCATTACCACAGCATGTGTGGAAAAGAGTGCAGACCTTGCAGCAGAAAGAGGTCCATTCCACGATTATGACAAGGTAAAGGACGATGTTATTGCCATTCTTTCCGAACATACTGGTAATAATGAAAAAGTTATGAAAAAAGTTCGAAAATATGGTGTCCGTAATATCCAGTTCACTACCTGTCCTCCAACAGGATGTCTTGTTGGCAAAACATTGGTTTCTTCAGAAAAGGGAATGAAAAAGATATCTGACTATAGAGATGCACTATCAAATGGTCCAATAAAGACCGTATCTGATGATGGTGTTACTGACATAATCAGATATTTCAATCAGGGTATTGCGAATACAATAAAATTGACAACAAATCAAGGATATGAAATTGAAGGAACATATAACCATAAAATAAGAACATTGACAAATGGAAGTTATGTCTGGAAAACACTTTCTGAGCTTCAAGAAAACGATATTGTTGTAATGAAGAGGGGGTTTAACAACTCAAATAATAAAAAAGTTTCCACTTCAATGGCAGAACTATTAGGCTTCTACATGGCAGATGGTTGGTGGACAACTAGTGGTAGAGGCAAAAGACTTCATTTTTCCGTCACCGAAGAATCAAAAAATTATATCATATCATTATTGAAAGAGATTTTTGGTAATAATATTAATGTCATTTACAGAAAAAGAACAGAAAAATATGGAAATATAGAAATTAATTCTAAAGATGTATTCGAAGAATTTAATAGATTGAACAGTATAAAAAATGGCGCAAAAAATACATTTGTTCCCTCTGTTATTTTGGATAGTGACAGAGAAACACAACTTTCTTTTATAAGGGGATATCTTGAAGGTGATGGATGTATAAGAAAAAATAGAGGTGAAATTAATTTCAAGACTATCTCCGAAGAGATGGCAAAAACAGTTCAGATTATGTTATTAGGATTGGGATATCCTTCTTGTGTGTCAACATATTTACCAATGAAAAAGATGTTTATTGAAAATAGGCAATTACAAAATATTAACTTGTCTTATTCTATCTCAATCGGGGAATATTATTCTTTGAAACTTTATAAAGAACTTTATGGTAAAGAGTTTCAAATTGACAGTCCTGCAACATATAGTTACAGGGATTATGTTTTAATTACAGAAGAAGAGAGAATTTTCTTTGAGAAGAGAAGAAAAAAGATAGTATTATATGATAATATGTCTTTCATAACAAGACAGATTTATGAACATCTGATTCCACAAGAAAATTGGAATTGGTTTGTTAAAAATGACCTGTATCTACAAAAAATTAAAAAGATTGAATACAATGTTAATAAAGAGGTTCATGACCTTGAAGTGGCAGACGAAAATCATACTTATATTGCTAATGGATTTATTACACATAATACTACTGCTCTGACCGCAGATGCTTCCTATGGAATCGAACCGGCTTTCGGTCTTGTGTTCCAGAAAACATTGTCTGAAACCGGAGAGACAATCAACATCGTCAATCCAGTATTCAAGAAAAGATTTGAAAAAGAAGAATGGTATAACGAAACCCTGTTGGATAAAATCCGTGCAAACGGTGGTTCCTTGAAGGGTCTTCACGGTGTTCCCAAGAAGGTTCGTGATGTGTTCGTAACTGCACATGATATTCGATACCGTGACCGTATAGACATTCAAGCATCCCTTCAGAAATATTGTTCCTCTGGAATTTCGAGCACGGTAAATCTTCCGAATACCACGACACAGGAAGAAGTGTCCGAGCTTTACAAATATGCATATGAGAAGGGATTGAAGGGTATTACCATCTATCGTGATGGATGTAAGAGACAACAACCAATTACATTCAAACAGGCCGGTGTGGAGGTTCAATCCAATTTTGTTCGACCATCGAAACTTCCTGCTCAAGTGTATACATTGGAAACAGGAAATGGTAAACTATATGTAACTGTAACATCACACAACAATCGTCCCGTCGAAATCTTTATGACGATGGGTAAATCAGGACAATTGTTCAATGTATTTACGGAAGCATTAGGTAGGTCTATTTCCATAGCCCTTCAGCATGGTGTTCCTGTAGAGGAAATCATCAAAACAATGAAAGGTATTAATTCAGATAGACCTTGGTGGTTTAGATTTGAGGAAACAGACAAGAAACCAGCACAGATTTTGTCTATACCAGATGGTCTGGCAAAGCTTCTAGAAAGGTATTATACAGACAAGTCTGAACCAGTAGAAGAAAACTATACTGACGATAAATTATTCTGCACGAAATGTGGAACATATTCTGTAATAATTATAGAAGGTTGTAAGACCTGTCTGAATTGCTCTGAATCAGCTTGTTCTTGACAACGACTCATAAATATAGTATAATAAAATACTTTCATTATGAGAGGTATATATGTCTAAAATCAGAAAGATTCTTGAAGGTAGTAGGTCGGGAGAAGAAGTTGCCCGTGCGTTGGGAATGACGAGACAGAATGTATCTCAAACTCTCAAGCGAGCGATGGCAAAGTCTTATGACGCTACGAGAAAACTTCATCCAGAATACTCGCCATTTGAGATTGCACAGGAAATGATGGAGATGTTCGAAGTTGAAGATGATGATGCTGCAAACTTCTTCAATCTCTTTCCTGATGAGTATAAGGAAAAAATCAAGGCAGATGCCGCCAAGAGACTTCCCGCTTCCCGTAGAGCAGCCGTTACAAGACAAGAGAAATCACAGGGAATCAAGTTTCCAAAACTTCCTTCTGATAGAGTGAAGGCTGCACAAATTCTTTATCATATATTCACAAACTATGATGAAGAGGACATTCCAGAGATACCGGATGAGTATATCACCTTTCTTGCCAAGCTGGGCATAGAAGCGGATAACAATGATGAGATTGCAGACAACCTGAAAAGATACATCGACAAGATGTCATAATAGAAAGGGGAAATACATATGTGTAGAGGATTGAAATATGTTGAAAAGGACGTTGAATCGTAAACCCAAGAGAGAGGAGAGGAAATCCAAAACCATCTATGAGAAATACTCAATAGCTGTCCAACACGATGAGAAATCATCGGAGATAGCACGACAGCTGGGTATATCACGACAAGCAGTTTCGCAGGCTCTGAAAAGAGGATTGAGAAAATTCTATTATGGTGTTCAGAAAATGGATAATACATGGACACCGTTTCAAGTGGTCATGGTCATGGCCCGAATGCTCCAACAAGACGGGTCAATAAAAGAATTGAAGACATTCATTAATCTTCTCCCGTCAGACGTGCGTAGTCTGGTCGTGGAAGATGCGATAAAAAGAGTTCCTTTGTTCAATGAAGAATGAAAGATGCTTTTGTAACCATAGTAAAGAATCATAATAAGAGAACGGAAATCTTCAATGGGTTTTCGTTTATTGCACATAAGGTTGATGGCGATTTCTTTTTCTTTTTCGAAGATGAAGATATAAATGTGATAAAAAATCTTCTCGAACCTTATGATAGAATATTTACAACAGCTATTACTTCTGGTGAACTGATATTCTTCCAGAAGATATATGATAAAAGGTGGATCATTGGGGGGCCAATAACACGACTTTTTAGTGATCAGTTCTTTGAAAAATTTCTTCCAAAGGTCAACATCTTTCGAGGTCAATTCGAAGAATATCTTGGTCTTGAAAGAGACAATATTTTTACACCATATTGGAATGAATGGTTATCGAATGCTGAACAAAAAGGTCTTTTGATAAATCCGACGATAGGATATGGAGCATCTTGTGGAACAAATTGTTATTGGGGAAAATGTGTTTTTTGTAAAACAACACATTCAGAGATGGATACGAGAAATATCAAGATTGTTTATTCTCAACTTCCAATATATGATAGAACAACACTTGTTCATTTTCGATTTGGTTCCATGCCGTCATATGAACTTCAGGACCTCATTGAGTGTGTAAGGCAGGATAATAAAAACACGATATTTCGTGTATATATAAGAGGTGATAAAGATATAAAGAATGTTGTGGAAAAAGCTAAAAGACTTGACAATATTCTCTTTCTTATTGGTTTGGAAACATTTTCACAAACTGTATCGGATAAAATAAACAAGGGTATTGATATAAAAACTGCTCTTGAGATCATCAAGATAATAAATGAAAAGGGCGGGATGATGGAGATCACGATGATGAGCAGATTTCCATATGTAAATCAAAAAACACTTGAAGAAAGTCTCGAAAATGTAAAATGGATAAAAGAAAATATTCGGCCAAATAAGAGATTTTGGTTTTATGATTCCGTGGAGGTTTTATTTCCTACTGAAGAAATATCGTCCAAGTTTGGAGATTATTATGTAAAATATTTTGATTTAGGAGAACAATATTTTATTCAAGAGAAGGCAATAGTAAATATTCTTTCAGAAAAAGAAATAGATTATTGCTCTCTTCCTCTAAATATATTAGAAAATGCCGGATATAGAGTCATAAGAAGAATATGAAAAATTTTTTATTCTCATTACAGATGAAAAATGAATCTGATTGTTTGCCGTCTTGCCTGAATTGTTATCATTGTAAGACCTTGAAAGGGTCTGTCTACTGTAAGAACGGACATTTCAAAGAATCAAACATCAAGAAGGCGTTGCTGTATACGCCATTCGAGTTTGATTGTGAGGACTTTGAATCAATGGACTAATCAACAATTTGTAAGGAGTAATTTGTTATGTATATCTTTCGAAAAAAGAGAAAATTTCTGAACGACCTATCTTGGAGAGATGTTCTAACCAACATTCTCCACAACAGACATCCCCTACATCATCGACCAAGACCTGTATATGAACATCATAACTACGATGAAAACGTTGAAGTTGTCTTTGCTCGCCCCGCTGATGACGCTCCCCGTGTTACCGGACAGGAAGGTAGAATAGTGAATAATGGTGGAGTCTATGTTATGGACCCTTCAATGTATATGCTCTATAACGGTTCACTTTCTACCGCATATATTGTATCAGATATGCCTGTACCAACCGGATTTGAGGGAAGTGTGTCTTCCAGACCGGAGCAAAGACAGGAAACAACATCTTCACCTATTCTCGATGATGACCTGTTTGAGATAAAAGAAAACGACTTCTCCACGAACAACAGGTAGGTGAAATATGATACCGTTACAAGTTGTGAGTGAATTTGTTCATCAACATTTCTCCAAGGTCAAAACAACCAAAGGTGGAACACAATTCAATGCCCGATGTTCTCTCTGTGGCGATTCCAAGAAGAGTCTCACCAAGAGAAGGTTCTATCTGGATTGGAACAACGGTGACCCCCGTTATCATTGTTTCAACTGTGGTAGGGCAGGGTCTTTCATCAACCTCTATTCGGAAATATTGGGCATCAGTTTCGGAGAAGCAAAAAGAGTCCTGTTAGGATATAATCCAGAAAGAATCAAGGCCGAATTATCCGCTCAGAAAACCATCGAAAAAAAGAAAGAACCTGTTCAGGTCTATATGGACAATATAAAGAATGACTGTATAGGCCCCGGTGATATTCCGAATGGTATAATGGAGAAACAATGTCAGAAATTATTGAATGAATTTATCCAGAGAAGAAAGATACCATCCCACTTCAAGGTGTTCGTTGCCACGAAGGGACGATATAAAGGAAGAGCGATTATTCCAGTATATAAGGAAGGTCACATCATATACTTTCAGGGTCGTGCATTGACAGACATCGAACCGAAATATTTGAACCCGATTATAGAAAAAGGAAGTGTCATTCTCAATGAAGAACATTTTGACCGGGAGAAATATATCGTGGTTACAGAGGGACTTCTGGATGCCTTTATGGTTGGAAGTCAGGGAACCTCTGTATTGGGAGCATCTGTCAGCGAAGAGTTCATAAACAAGATAAGCAAGATGACAGACAAAGGTGTCATACTGGTTCTGGACAATGATGTTACAGGAAGAGAAAAACTGATTGAATTACTTGAAGAACCATTTACCAATTTCTGCAAATTCTTTGTCATGCCTGATAAATACAAAAGGGTAAAAGACCTGAACCAGTTGGTAGTAGAGGAAAATGTGGACGATGTTTACTCATTCGTGGTTGACAACAGCTACGACAAATTCAGTTGTAAAGTAAGGTTGGGATTGAAATGAGTGTATTGGTTACAAA